>Ga0316192_10000038_pt1 | contig 70733 bp, 66 predicted proteins | sample MerIslwburrow_MG_FD_204931 | JGI IMG/M metagenome (GOLD analysis project Ga0316192, IMG submission 204931) | Coastal sediment microbial communities from Maine, United States - Merrow Island worm burrow | ecosystem: Environmental > Aquatic > Marine > Coastal > Sediment | place: USA: Maine...
GGGGCGAGGTGACGGTGAGTTTTTGTGGCCTCTGGGTATTGATGTCGATAAAAATGGATTGGTTTACGTTACAGATAAGGAGAACCATCGGGTACAGGTGTTTGACCGTGATGGTAAACATCGATTCAGTTTTGCGGTTAAGAATAAAGATGGTACACCAGGGAAGCCAATTGATATCGCAGTCAGTGCCAAGACGGGGCTTATATTTGTAACCGAAAACTCACAGCACCGAATCCTTGTGTTCGATACAGATGGCACAAAATTAGGCGGCTGGGGAAAGCAGGGCGTTAACCAGAAAGAATTTCGGTATCCCGGCTCTATTGTTGTTCAGAAAGGAAAAGTCTATGTAGTCGATATTCTGAATACAGTCATTAAAATATTTGATGAACGAGGTAAGTACCAATATAAAGTGGGTGAGTGGGGTGTGTTGCCTGGCCAGTTCTATCGTCCAAAAGGGGTTGCTATTGATAGTCGTGGCTCGATCTATGTTACAGACAGTTATATGGATGTCGTAGAGGTCTTTGATAAAGAGTATAAATTTACTCATGTGCTTGCATCAGGTAAGCAAAAACATAAATTCCATGCGCCGGCTGGTATTGCAATCGATAGCAGGGACAGATTGTATGTTGCGGAGATGCTGGATAATAAAGTTTCGGTTTTCAAACTGCGCTAACTATGGCTGTTCGCTATCTGTTCATTGCTTTTTTCCTGCTCGTTGGCTCGCTAGTTGCGCTTGATGATGCTGAGGCTCGGAGTATTGCAGGCAAACGTGAATGCTCTATTTGCCACATCATGTGGTTGGATGATTTTCAGCGGCCGGGTGTGACTCCTCTTATTCCTTATGATCCAAATCCTGTAATGAACTCTGGCAAGCAGGATGTGGTGAGCAATGAGCGCAACTGCTTTTCTTGCCATGATGGTTTTGTACTTGATTCGCGATTTGTCTGGCAAAACAAACAGTATTCCCACCCGATTGGCGTTGAGCCTTCCGACAAAGTGAATATGCCAACGGCAGATGAAGCGGAACTGCGCCCAGATCTTAATCTTTTTCCACTCAATAAAGATGGCAAGGTTTATTGTGGTACATGTCATAGCGCACATGGCGTGGATTGGAAGCAGAAGGAGTCGCCAGTCTTTTTGCGCGCTAAAAATATTGAATCTAGCATCTGTCTGAATTGCCATCGAAATAGAAGCACAGGACCAAAAGGCGGCAATCATCCGGTTCGTAAAAAATTGGATAATGTCCCGGCTGAGCTATTGGATAAAGGATCAAAGTTTGGCAAAGACAATCTTGTAATTTGTCAGTCATGCCATCGTATTCATGGCGGACGTGATAACAAGGTGTTGGTGGCCTCGAATACGAACTCTGCATTGTGCGGTACGTGCCATAGTGATCGTTATGCCAAAAATAGAATTGAATCCACAAAGATGGGTACCCATCCTGTAAATATCGTTTCAAAAAAGGTAAAGATTCCGCAGGAGATCATCGACAGAGGCGGCAAGCTGGGAGAGAAGGGTGAAATTATTTGCCAAACCTGCCATCGGCCACATCTGGCCGAGAAAAAAGCCACTATTCTAGTTAAGAAAAATATAGATGATTCTGGACTGTGCAGGACATGCCATACAAAGGAAGGCAGCGTGAGAATTACCAAGCACAATATGGCCCTACAGGAAAAAGAAGATAAAAATATACGTGGCCAAAAAACAAAACAGGCCGGGGTATGTAGTGCATGCCATCTTCCTCATAATGGAACAGGTCCAAGGATGTGGGCGCGCAAGGTTAAAGATGGTCCTGAAGCGATATCAAAGCTCTGTCTGAGTTGCCATAGCGATGGAAAGGTTGCTGAGCACAAACAGGTTGGTTCAATTAGCCACCCATTGGGACGCAATATGTCCCGCTTGGGTGAAGCAGTCAAACTGCCTGGATTTACTGCTGATGGATTAAAAAAAGCTGGTGATATGAAAGGGAGAGTATCTTGCGCTAGTTGTCACAATCCGCATCAATGGGATCCAAACGATCCTGACAAATCTTCTAAGCCGGGTGACCCAAGCGATGCGAATAACCGCTTTCTGCGTGTAGCTAACAAGAAATCAGATGCGTTATGTCGCACCTGTCACAAGGATAAAGCTGATGTTAAAGGAACCAAACATGATATTGCTACAATGGATGCCTCGGCAAAAGATGAGAATGGAACTCCAAGCTTGTGCAAAACTTGCCATCTTGTACATAAAGGGAAAGGCCCTCGTTTGTGGGCAAGGAAGCCGGTAAAAGGAGTTGATCCTGTCTCATCCATTTGTTTGAGTTGCCATAATAAAAATGGATTGGGCAAGAAAAAAACCATTGGAGATCATAGTCATCCAATTGATGCACCGATCACTAATTTGGGCATTTCTACCTCAGATGAGGGATGGAAAGTTGGCACAAAGAAAAAACCCAATGAAAAATATAAAGGCAAGAAGCTGAAGGCGTTGCCTTTATTTGATGCCGCAGGCAAAAAAACAACTAAAGAAGGGCAAGTAACCTGTGCCAGCTGCCATGACCCCCACCGGTGGTCGGCTGCCCCGAAGACTATAAAGGGTGCTGCATTGACTGCTGAGGGTGATGCAACAACAAGCTTTTTGCGCATATCAAACAGCCAGAAAGCAGAGTTATGCGTCAATTGCCATTTCGATAAAGGGGCGGTGGCTTTGTCCAAGCACAATTTGGCTATTACCGCGCCAGAAGTGCAGAACACCATTGGCCAGAAAGCTAAAGACGTAGTGGTCTGTTTTAATTGTCATGTGCCGCATAATGCAGATGGAGCAAAACTCTGGGGGAGAGGGTTTGGTCCGGGTGGCGATAAAGCTGAATCGATGTGTAGGGAGTGTCATCGGGATGATGGAGTTGCAAAAAATAAACAGACCGGTGATATCAGTCATCCACTACAGGTAGATATAAAAAAGGTTGGTGGAAGGACTCAGCTGCCCTTGTTTAATAAAGATGGTGTGCGGAGCGAGGGCAAGTCGGGAGGACGAGTCAGCTGTCCCTCATGCCATGACCCGCATCAGTGGGATCCTGTGGATCCGTTAAGCCAGGCAGGGGCAAGCGCAAAGGTGGAAGGTGGTGCAAACACGAGTTTCTTGCGTATGCCTGCAGCACCAGATGGAGCTTTATGTGCCGATTGTCATCGAGATCAGCGCTGGGTAAAAGGTACAGATCATGATCTTAGAGTGACGGCACCAGATGCGAAGAATTTGCGTGGAGAATCTGTGCAAACATCAGGTATCTGCCAGCAATGTCATACGGTTCATAATGCAAAGCAGAACCTTAGATTATGGGCGCGTGAACCTGGGCTTGGGCAGGATTTGAATGAGAAGATGTGCCGCAGCTGCCATGATGAAGGCCGTGTTGCCAAACAGAAGATTCCGGTACAGAAAAATCATCCAGCTGCTGTAAAAGCACAGGTGCTTCAGGCTAGGGCGCGTCGGGGGCCAGTGCGTGGATTTACGCCCTTGTTTGATGAGGATGGTCGATCTGCGCATACAGGTGTTATTTCATGTCCTACGTGCCATAACCCGCATCGCTGGAGCCCGGTGGTTATGGAGTATGGAGCAGGTGAAAATCTGGAAGGCAATTCACGAAATAGCTTCCTTAGAAACCGAAGCAAATTAGCATTGTGTGCAAATTGCCACGGTATGGATGCATTGTTCAGATATAAATACTTTCATGGTAAGTCTTCACGCAAACAGCATCAGCTGTATCGTTGATGTGCTGCTAATGCTCGGAATAGGAAGGAAAGGCGCTGTTCTTGGCTTATTGCTTTGAAATAGGCTGATTTGTGGTCAATTTTCTGGTTGACCTGCCTATAATATAAAGAGGTGGGGTCAAATGGCTCGGGCTAATGCGTAGATGAGCCTTTTTTGGTAATTTACTGGTGGTTAGGTAGACTGCTCTGATGATCAGTTTTGGGTGTGGTTTGTGCCTAAGCATATGCGGAGTTTGTTAGGTCTGTAGTACATATATGATGGTTATGTCTTGTAGAGTACAAGTTGTCTGCTTTCTGCTGTTGAATTTTTTGATTCAGACGGCAGTGGCGGGTAATGGCCTGGGTACTCTGGGTTCTACTATTGTAGGGTCAAAGCATGATTTGAGTATCAGCAACTACTATGGCGATGGGTCATCTTTTGGTGTGACGCCTTCAGACCAGATTTGCGTGTTTTGCCATACGCCACATGAAGCCAATACCGATTTGAATAATGATAGCAGCCTGGATCAAGATGACGCAGTTCGTGCGCCAGCCCCCCTATGGAATCGCAAAATCACCGAAACCAACTTATCAGCTAGCTTTAAACCTTACGGTAGCGCGCCTGGTTATCAGAGTTATACACTGAATACTACGTTTGCAGGTAGTTGGGTACCAAGCCCTGTTTCATTGGTCTGCTTGAGTTGCCATGATTCAGCTTTAGCAAACAGTGGTAGTTCGGGTATTGTGACGACTGCTGGGTCATTTGGTGATACTCACAATCTGGTAAACATGCCCAACCGGGCGGGTGCGGATACACCTAATTGCGCAGCCTGTCATCCTGATGGGGGCACAGTGCCTCCGCTATGGTGGCAAATTGGCCCTGATATGTCCGATGATCACCCCATTTCTATGCCATATCCCCCCAGCTATGCAGGTTGGGCAGATGATTTTTATCCTGCACCAAATACAACAACTGGATGGACAGATGTTAAGTTATATAAAGGACGCGTGGAATGTCCAAGTTGTCATAATCCGCATAACCCTGGTGAGATTGTCTATGTAGACAACTCATATGCCGAACCTATTAAATATGCGCCATTCCTGCGTGCAACACTTGATGGTAGTACGCTCTGCATTACCTGCCATAAGAAATAAAATCGGGTAGTCTCTGCCTTTGTTCGGGCTGATTTATACTGTAGTAAATTGCTTGCCATCAGCGGCATTTGATTTCGCAATGAAACTCTGATTTGGTTTCTTCTTTGTTAACCTTACAGCCTACCTAGCTGAATTTTGGTACGACTCTCAAATCGCAGCAAGTCTATGTTGCAATGGATGATTTTAAAGAGAAATGAGGGTGGATAAGTGACTTTTTGATCCTATCATTTGGCGCATATGCTTGATAGTGTACTATTCTAAATAAGGTAGAGAGCCTACCTTTGTGGCAGAAGCAAAGGAGGTGTCGGGTGGAGTGTGAAAAATGGGGTATCTAAAGTGACAGTTTTGCGCTGGTTATTGCTCACAATGGTGATGATAGCGCCTTGCGTGGGGCTTCAGGCTGCAGAGGAGCAGCCTGCGCAAGAAGGAATTATAGACTTGGCATGGCCGCCTAAGCCTATGCCAACACGCATTCGTTATTTAAATACGATTGCCAGTTTTGATGATCTTAAGCGTGAAAAGGGTTTTTGGGAAAAATTTTTAGAGTTAATTCGAGGTGAGGAACAGAATAATCAGCTCAAGCCTATGGCAGTAGCTGTAGATGGTCAGGGTCGAATGAGTGTAGCTGACCCCACTGCAAAGCTGGTTCATGTGTATGATCAGAAGAGCGGTGACTATTGGGTTATAGAAGAAGCAGGTGACTTTCCTTTGGTATTGCCGGTTGGGCTTGCAGTGGATGAAAAAAGTAACATCTATGTTTCTGACGGCGGGTTAAAGAAAATATGTGTCTTCTCTCCAAAAGGAGAGTACCTGAGATCTATTGGTGGCTCTGGGCAAATAGAGCGACCCACAAGTATTGCCATTGATGTGAGTAGGCGATTGCTTTATGTGGTTGATACCCCTGCTCATGTCATAAAAGTATTTAATGTGGATGATGGCTCTTTTATTCGTACTATTGGAAAACGAGGCCGAAAAGAAGGCGAACTAAATTTTCCTGGCTATGTGTTTATCGGACCAAAGGGACGTATACATGTGAATGATGCACTCAATGGGCGCATTCAGGTTTTTGATCACAGGGGCAAATTTATTGATACATTCGGCCGGTTTGGTGATGTTACTGGCACCTTTGCCACTCCAAAGGGTGTAGCGGTAGATAGTGATGGGAATATATATGTAGCAGATGCTGGGTTTGATAACATTCAGATTTTCAACAGCCAAGGCCGTTTGCTGTTGTATTTTGGACGGCCGGGGCAAGCGCCAGGTGAATTCTGGACACCATCAGGCTTGTATATTGACGGTAAAGACAGGTTATATGTAGCCGATGCGTACAATAGACGGGTGCAGATTTTTCAGTATGTGAAAAAAGCGGTGAAGCAATGAAGATGCAGTTTTATTCTAAATCAGGGTTGCAATTCTTGGGCGCATTGCTGTTGCTTGGTGGTGCTTGTTTGGTAGAAGCTGGTATTGCAACTACAAAGCATAACCTTTCCTCTACTTCTGGAAATCCAACTCGAGCTACCACCGAACAAAGAATGTGCCTCATGTGCCATGCACCGCATAGTGCTGATCCAGCCGGGCCATTGTGGAATCATAAACTGTCAGGCGCAACCTATACGCCATACAGCAGTACCACACTCAATGCAGCCCCTGGGCAGCCAACAGGTGCATCAAAACTTTGCCTTGCCTGCCACGATGGCACGATAGCTGTTGGCGCACTACTTAATATGCCGGGTGCGATACAAGGGTATTCATATGGTACACCATTCTATGATGGCACTATTCTGGGCTTGGAAGGCACGATTACAGGTGCGGCCAATCTTGGTGTAGATCTTCGCGATGATCACCCTATCTCCTTTGTTTATGATGTGGCTCTGGCAGGGTATAGCTTAGAGCTGAATGACCCAGCAGGTTTGACTGATAAAGTCCGGCTTGATGGCAATGATGAGATGCAGTGCACCAGCTGCCATGATCCACATACGGATGAATTTCCAAAGTTTCTGCGTATGGGTTTTACTGATGGATCTGGATTTGGCTCTCCTCTCTGTATCGAATGCCATAACAAGGATGGCTGGGAATCGGATAACAAGCACCGGGAGTCTTTAGCAGAGTGGGATGGCCTTGGTGACAATCCCTGGCATATAGATGGGCAGAATGTGGCGGGAGACCAAGTAGCAGGAGGCTCGACCTCTACTCCTAAGGCTAACGGCTGTGAAAGTTGCCATCAACCCCACAGCAATGTAAATGGCAATGAGCGATTGCTCAAAGCTGATGGCGAATCAGAAATCTGCATGACTTGCCATAATGGCAATGTGTCAGATGCTGCTGATCCCACTTACAATATGCAAACCTACTTTGATCGCACCTACACTCACATGAGCCTTCATGCCAGCTATGATGGGAAGCACACGCCGACACGCGACCCTGTGAATTACAATATACGTGAAACCTCATATGACAGTGAAAGTGGTGGCACCAGTATTCTGGACGATTTTCGCCATGCTGAGTGTCAGGATTGCCACAATCCCCACTATGCTAAAGAAGGTGTCTCTCCCAATCCAGATGCCGACATAGATGTCGCTTGGAGCAACCAGGGTTCGAGTGGTGGAACCACCATGGATATTTCTCCAGTGTTAGAAGGTGGCTGGGGGGTAGCACCTACCTGGCCGGCCAACTGGGGTGATGTGACGAGCTATAGTGAGGTTGAGGGTGTTAATTTCAAGTACCAATATGAGCTCTGCCTGAAATGCCATTCCTACTATGCATTTGGTGATGATCCACCAGTTGAACCCCATAACGTCTATTCTACGGAATATGGCGCACCTTATGATGTGCTGACAGATCAAGCGAAAGAGTTTAATCCCAATAATGGCTCTTATCATCCGGTGGCAGCTGCAGGGAAGAACACATTCACCATGTCAAATGCGACAACTGGGTGTTCAGGTACGGCTTGGGCCTGTGATTATTCTGCTGCATTGCTGGATAATTTAACTCCCGACAGCACTATGAGCTGCTCAGACTGCCATACTGCCCCTGAATCTAATACTCCTGCAGCCCCTACGGTTGAAAAGGATGGCCCAAAAGGGCCTCACGGGAGTAATGTTTGGCCGATTCTTTATGAGGATTATGATGAAACCACAGGGCAGAATGGCACTGAAGGTCACCTCTGTTTTAAGTGTCATGACCCTAATGTCTATGGATTTCCGGCCGCAGCTGCGGATTGGTGGAAAACAGGCTTTAGTGATCATGCTCTTGGCAAAAACCTGCATGCAAGGCACGTACAATTAAGGGATATGCCCTGTATGGCGTGCCACTCCGGGGTGCCTCATGGCTCGGATAAACGTGCGCTGCTGATCTTTGGTAAGGGTACACCAGACCTTCCACCCTACAATGCCCATGACCGCTTCCCTCAGGATGCAGATGGAGACTTGATAGATGAACCCTATGGCATTGACTCAAGTGTGCCGGTCGATACCATTGAGAGCGGCAATTGGGTAAAGAGTGATTGCCATTCTAATGCGGGTGGCCCTGGCGTGGGAGACTGCGCGAACAGCTAACTATTAAGCTTTTGCTGTCAGTGCTTTTATGTGGGTTTTTACGGGTCAGTGTGATGACAGGTAGAGTAAGCCTGCTTAAGATAACTTTGGATTCTGTACCCTTTGCTTAACAAACTGTGGCGCATACTTTCCTCCCATACCCTAGCATTATGGGTTTTGATCTCCATGACGCTGGTGGCACTGGCAGCAGGCAGCCTGCCTCAGAGTGCTCGCCTTTCCCCTAAACAACAAGCTGAGTGGGAGACCGAATGGGAAGCCACAGCCTCCTGGCTGGATACCTTAGGCCTTTCACAGATTGTAGGTTCTGATTGGTTTGCAGCGCTCTGTATTATTCTGCTCATCAATCTGACAGCAGGTATTCTGGCCTCTTTTAGTCGTAAACTGGCTTTTTATCGAGGGGACCTTCCACCCAACTATGAGCTTCAGCACAGAGGGTCAATGCCCGATGTGCCATCCTTCTTAGGAACACCACCAAAGATTGTCGGTAAGCAAAGCAGAATGCGGGGCATTCCTGGGCTTTTTGGCTTAACGTTATTTCATCTCGGTATTGCTGTGATTGTGCTGGCGTGTTTTTGGCGCGGTGCGCTGGATTTTTCTGACTTTGTAGAGCTGAGTGTAGGGGAAGTCTTTTCAGGCCAACCCGATAAGTTTCAACGTCGTCAACCACCCCCCGAACCATTTGATGCCGTGCTGCGCCTGGATCGGGCAGATATCGAGGTTCGAGATGGGAAATACATGGGAGAATACCGAGGCCATTTTAGTTACCAGCAGGCAGGTGGCCCAGTCAAACAGGCGACAGTGGTATCCAATCAGCCCTTACGGCTGGGTGATTTTGCAATCTATCCCAAGCAAAATTTTGGCCACAGCGCCCGATTTGAACGGATATTGAAGGATGGCTCAGTGCGGCATCTTTATATTCATTTTGAAGTAGAGAGTGAGGAGTGGGGTGAGCCATGGAGAGGGGAAAAGGAGCAAATGATACGCTTTGATAATACGCCTCTCTATTACAGCATGTCGTTGAGCAATACTGTGCCACCTTCATTTGATCTAAAGGTAAACCAGGATGAAAAACTCGTATTTAAAGGTGAGCTGCAACCGGGTGATGTGGCGGATCTGGGGGTTTATAAGCTACGATTTCAAGGCATGGTGCCTTGGATGACCTTTAACCTGGCATTAGATAAAGGCATAGCGCCTATATTTGCTGGCTTTATTATTACCTTGTTGGGTTTTCTTTTGCATCTGTTGTTTTGGCCGCGGCGCGTGGAGTGGACGATAACGGATGATGGCTGGCAGGTGCGAGCCTGGGTGCGCCGGGGTGATGGCGCCTTTGATGCAAAATGGACTGCCTGGTGCCGTCAGCAGGGGTTGGAACCAACATGACCCTGTTCTTTCAGTGGCTGGTTGCGGCTGCCTACCTGTTAGCTGCAGGTATGTTGATTGTCTGCAGCTGCCGTTTGGTTGCCTGTGACCGCAGGCCCCAGATTGAACGAGTGGCTGTTGTTGCGGCCAGTATTGGTCTGCTGATCCATATTGCTATGGTGGTGGTGCGCGGGCTGGATTCTGGTCAGGTGCCTGTGATGACCCGTTATGAAGATTTTACCGTTGATGCACTCTCCATGGCATCTGTCTGGCTGTTGGCCCAATGGCGCTGGCCTCAATTACGCCCTTCTGGGGTTCTGGTGTTGTCGCTTGCTGCATTTGTTGTCATCGCCGCTCTAAGTTACAGCCGTGGTGTGTTCCCTATGAGCCCCGCGCTACGCACAAACTGGTTGGTTATCCATGCCTCACTGAATAGCTTGGCCATAGGTTTTGGAACGGTAGCATTAGCTGTTGGGTTGATGTTGAAGGAAGATCGAATGGATTTGCTAGGGCGTTTCATGTCCTGGACCTTTCTCTTTTGGTGTGGAATGGTGGCTGCCGGTTCCTATTGGGCAAGTATTGCCTGGGGACGCTTTTGGGGCTGGGATCCCATTGAATGCTGGAGCCTCGGGACGATCTTTATCTATGCCTTTGTTCTACATTTGCGCATGAAGCCTAAATGGCGCAAAGGCTATCGAAGTGCGGTGATGGGGGTGGTGCCCTTTAGTTTTATGATGTTTACCACCTATGGCTTGGTGTTCGTAATGCGCAGTGTTCATGGTCAGTATGTATTTCAATAATCGCAAGGAAGTTGCAGTAAATATGCAGCAATGCGCGCTGGGCCTGTTTTTTCTGGTGGCGGGGTTATTGTTGGCAGGATGCGAACAGCAGCCAACGGATACTATGGAGAAAAAGAGCAGAGTTGTCTCAATGACTCTGAGTGACCTGCAGGGTGCGGAGCAAAGGCTGTCAGATTACCGAGGCAAGTGGATTATAGTGAACTACTGGGCCAGCTGGTGCCCACCCTGTTTAGAAGAGATCCCTGAGCTTGTGCAGTTTCACAATGAGCATAAAGACCGGGATGCCGTCGTCTGGGGTATTAATCGTGAAGATATTTCACGAGCTAATCTAAAGACCTTTGTAGAGAAACAGAATATTAGTTACCCACTGTTCCAGGTTTCCCCTGATAGTGATTCAGCGCTGGGACCCGTTGTTACTATACCTACCACCTATTTGGTCTCCCCAAAAGGTGAAGTTGTTGCGCGGCATGTGGGGTTTGTTACGATTAACAAATTAGAAAAATTTATTCAGAACTATGTGGGTAAGCAATAAGGAGAGTAGGTTTACTGCCTGTTTGTTTGCTGTGTGGTAGAGAGGTTAAATGCCTGTGAATCTTCTTCTTTAACTACTGCCTTCAAATTGTGCGTGCCAATTTATGGCGTGATACTATCCCCCTGTTTTTCATTACAAATTCTGGAGTTAAGTATGGTTGGTTGGTTTTTCAATGGCAGACTGCCGGTGGCTGCTATGTTGACTATAATAATGTTAAGTGGCTGTGAACAGGCGGCTGAAGAGAAGAGAGAAGTCCCTTCATCGATGAAGGAAGAGGTAGCAGCGATGGCACCCGGTATTATTACAGGTGATGAAGCATTGCCTGCTGGGCATCCGCCAATTGAAGGGCTGCAAACACCTGCGGTTGATAATGCATTGCCCACAAATCACTCGGCCATGGCTGAAATTGAGGGTGGGACTGATGCCAGTGTACGTCCGGATGATGAACCAGAGCACCCACCAAGCTCAGGAAAAGAGCTTGAAGTTGCAATACCTGATAGCGTTGTGGGGAAATGGTTCTCTGTGCAATTGGAGATCTCTTTAGCAGATGGCAGTAAGAAAGAAATTCGTACAGTTCTGAATGAAGAAACCGAGCTGTTTGACTTGGGTCTAACAGTACGGGCTGAGATTTTTTTACCTGCCTACATCAGTGACTTTGAAACCATAAAAAGTGCGTCAAATGAGTTGACTAACCCTGCGGTAAAAGTGCGCCTTTTTAAAAATCAAAAAGCTATATCTGTTGGATGGGTGTTTCAACACTATCCAGAATTTAATAGCTTTAAAAGCGATTTGGTAGAGTTCAAGCTTTTATCTGCTGAGAAGAAGCAATAAATCAAATCTGCAATATGAGTTCTTGAGAACAAAGGTTTTTAATATGAGAAAAAACTCCCGAAGGCGACTGCTCTTTCTGAGTATGTTTTTTTTGCTTGTGCTTCCAATTACGGTACAGACTGAAGAAAAACTTGCCTTTGATTTGACTCGAGAAGTGCTTGTAACTCGATTGAAAAATGTATTGGATGGTAATGATGTTAATACCATTCGACGTAATCTGATTGATCGTAGATTTTCTCCTCTGCATGCGATGGCTACTTACAGAGAGCTTCTGTTGTGGAGCACGAAAGCTGATAAAAATGATCCATTCTGGAGAGAGATTGTCGATTTGGTACGCGAAGGGATGGTAGCGGCAATACGTGATTCTTCAATGGGTATACCACTGAACGGTTGGGAAGGTGAAGGAGTGCCAGTTAGTGTGCTTTACATGAACAGCTACCCAGCCTATAAGCAGACACCTGATTTTAATGATTTGAATACATTAAAATGGCGGGATGACCTATTTGCAGAGGTGGTTACACCTGGTTCAATAGGTCTTTCGCTGAGCGCAAAAGCATTAATCATCAGTATTGATGAGTCACAGGCAGGAAAAAAACATGCACCCTTGATGTTATCTTCAGCACTGCAAGAGTTGGATATTCTAACCCAACAACATTTCTTGAAAAAACGCTGGGTAGAAAAATCAAAGGATTCTGAGACAGCAGGAGTTGTAAAAATACAGGGCAAAGAGAGTAAGCGTGCGGTAAAAATGGTGCTTTCTCCCGCGCCTAAGGCATTAAGTAAGGCAGCTGATAAAAAGATTTTAATGGATGCGCTGGGCCCCATGGATGAAGAAACTTATGTGCCAGAACAATTGATGCTGCCAACGGATAAAACAAGTTGGCAGGTTAAATATGATACGAGCAGACTTTCATCCCAAGCCTCTCTGTTGGAAGGGTTACTGTATATGCATCAGCTATTGGCCGATGATGCAAAGATGCAATCCCTTATGGTTAATGGAATGGCAGAAGGAAAAAAACTGGATGATTGGCGCAAATTAGTACGTCAAGCAATAGATGTTGTTTTTGCAACCATTATAGAAAAGCACTTTGATACAGCAACAGGCAGTTTTACTGATACCTACCAACCGGAAAAAGGTGTTGGCAATCGCGTTGCATTTGATGATGCTAATCGTGCTATCAATGTGTTGGAGCAATTTGCATCCTCCTTTCCTGAGGATAAAGCACTACAGAAAAAAGTGCATAAGTATATTTTGTCTCAAGTAGCCTTTATAGAAAAATCACAGGGGGAAAAGAGTGAGATACCTCGTGGCTATATGCTGAAAAATGGTGCGCATATGACTGGATTGATGAGAGAGTTTACTGGTGCGCTCTCTTATGTATCCATTATGCTCGCAGCAGAAAATATTGTAGGTGATGGTAGCTATAAGCGTTTAGCTGAAAAGCAGTTTGAAATAATGCATACGGTATTTTGGTCTGAAGTTGGCAACGTATATCGTTTATCTGCAGGTCTTAAAGTGTCAACATATACAGGTGTATCGTTTGCGATGGTAATGGAGTGGTTGAGAAGAATGGATGCAATGCTGCCTGATGCTATTGATGCCAAAATGTCTGCGCGAAACTACATTGAAGTGGTGCTTGTAAATTCAGGGTTATTGCAAAGTGAAGGGCCAGTAACAGGCGAGCCTAAGCAACCTGAATATTATATTGAGAATGAGGTTGATGCACTATATGCGCGCTTAAAAGAAGGGGGTGTTGATAAGCTAGCTGCATCTATTGAAGAGTTTCTTGATCAAGCGAGCGATCAGGACGGCGATGGTCTATTGGGTGTTCGCTTTTCAGGTGATAAAACAGGAGGAGCACCTGTCATCACGATGCAAGTAGGTGTGAAGACACCTATTATTTCGGGTGTGGGCACTGGTTTAGGGGATGAGGTGCAGCGGAACTATGGCTTCTGAAAGTCTTGATCTTAATAATGAAAATTATAAATACTGTGTGGCGAGGAGTTATATGAGATATCCATTATTTATAGTGATTGCACTTACTTTAATGTGGAGTGGAATAGCTGCAGCAGGTAGCAGCGTGTTTGGTAATGTACCAAAGGGAAAAGTCTATTTTTCTAAGCGTTGTGCCATGTGTCATGGGCGAGATGGGCGTGGCAATGATGGCATGGCTCCTGATTTTTCTGTTGAATGGGATAGATTAACTAAGTCAGATAATGCATTGGCGGCTAACATCCGCAACAGGTATAAAGATCCAACCAAGGATTCTTTTTACAATGCGGGCGAGTGTCCAAGGCATCCTTCGATTACAGACGACGAGATGGAGAATGTGTTGGCCTTTTTGCGCCGCATGGCTGAGCGTTTTAACCATGATGGCAGCCTGGATGAGGCAGATGATTATTTTGATAAACAGTTTGAAGATTTTGACAGAGAAGAAGATGCCTTTGAGCGGGATGAAGATTTTTTCACCCGATAATTCTGAGCATCTCTGCTGCTGATATATTCACGTGCTGTTTATTATGACAGTGATGACCTGTCTTCGCCGCCAAAAGCATCTAGTATTGAAGGGATAAAGCGGGATAGCTCCAGCGTCATCAGGGCAAAGTCGGCATCAAAACGGCTGGCATCATCAACACTCTCATCTGCAGCGGCTTCTTGTATGATATCCAGAAAGCGCAGGCGTTTAATGGAGAGATCATCACATAATACGCAAGTCAGATGTTCATGCCACTCTATTGCCAGTTTAGTAGCCTGTTTGCCTGCCTTTAAGTGAGCCTGAATTTCATCAGACAATAGATCCTGTTTTGTACAGCGAATGACGGCTCCCTCAGCATTGGGGTCGCGCAGTTCGCACTGATCTTCAATCACATAATTTGCAGGTACGGCCAAACCATTTAGCCAGTTGGTTAAAATGCTGGCAGGGGCACTGTGAACAGCAGGGGGAACAGCAGAGAGAGTACCCAGGGTTTCACGCAGCAGTGATACCAACTCTTCCGCTTTTGAGGCGCTGGCGGCATCCACAACCAGCCAGCTGCCTTTAGGGTCAATATAGGCATAAGTGAGACTGGATTTACTGAAGGCTCTTGGCAACAGATCTACCAGAATTTCCTGGCGTATCTCCTCCTTCTCATTGCGGCGCACTGTACGGGCCTGCTCATCCTCAATGTGTGCTATTTTTTCCGCCAAAATATCGCGAACGACGGCAGCTGGTAATACTTTTTCTTCTTTACGGGTGCAAATCATGATGTAGCCATTGGCTGCATGGGTAAGTTGTTCACTATTGCGACCCAATGGCGCTGTCCAGCCGTAGGTGGATGGCTCTAATCCAGCGCAAGGGCGTGATGTTTTTTCAGCAAGCTGTTCATGCAGGTTTTCTGGTGAGAGCTCAAAAGGTTTGGTGAGACGAAACAGGCGTAGATTTTTGAACCACATTGAGCAGATATCCGTGAAGAAAAAGGAGGGGGATTATGGCTGAAATAATGAGCTTTGTCAGGAGAAGATCTAAAGACCTCTTAGGTGCTTCGGCCTGAGCTGCCGTTGGCCATCCAGTGCCTCATGAAGCTGCTTGAGCAGTTTATCTTTCTCTTTTGGAAGCGTACCGGCTAAGGCGAGGGCATTAGAAGCATGGTTGGAACGGAAAATGATTGGGCGAGGTGGGTTTAACCCACTGATAAGCTTGATCTGCTCTTGTAGGATGGCATTGTCATCAGGCATGTTGAAGGGTTCCCCGAATTTGCTATAGAACTCATTAATCACCCCTTCATCCAGATAAAGCTGTAGGGTTGACAGATAGGTGATGGGCGCCTGATTGAGTAGTGCAATAGTGCCGTCAATATGCTCTTGCCAATGTGTTGTGCCTCCAAGACCGAGTATTACGGTGCCAGAGACCTTTAAGCCGGCATCATGAGCCTTTGTCATGGCTTTGGCGATGCTTTTTTGGGTTGCTCCCTTGGTGATTTTTTTGAGGATGAGATTAGAGCCGGACTCAATGCCCAGATAGAGAAGCTTAAGCCCTTCTTGTTGTAGCTGCTGTAGTTCTGTAGCTGATTTTCTCAGGATGTTGCCTGGTGTGGCATAGCAGGTGACACGCGTCAGGTGGGGAAAAATTGCATGCAGCTCTTGTAGTATGGCAATAAGCGATGCCGTTGGCAGGCTAAGCGCATCTCCGTCAGCTAAAAATATTCGGTGAGCTTCGGGCCATTGCTTTGCAGCCGTGTGAATGTCTTGAAAAATCTCATCTAAAGGCCGTTGAGTGTAGGTTTTGTCTCGGTACATGCAGCAAAAACTGCATTGATTGAAACTACACCCCAGCGTGACCTGAATAATGAGGTTATTTCCTTCACTGGGTGGACGGTAGAGCGGCATGTGGTAATGGATAACCATAAATCTAATATTAGCCTTTTTTTCTTTTTAATGTGCCCCTTGATCTTGTAGTTAAGACATTGAATAATCGTTTTAAAGTGCTTCATCTTGATATGCAGTGCATGTATTGCGAAAGGAAAATATTATGAGCGTATTATTTACAGCAGCTGAAATTGTAACGATGGCTATTGAAGCAGAAAAGAATGGCCTTGCGTTTTATCAGGCAATGGTGAGTAAGGCCACGGATGAAAACGTCCGAAATATTTTTGCCTTTCTTGCTAAAGAGGAAGCTGAGCATGAAAGCTCTTTTCAGGCACTGCTTGAGGATTTGCCTCCTGTTGATATGAGTCACACGGATGAGGCGGAGTACCATAACTACCTTAATGCATTTGCTTCCACACGCATTTTTAAGCCCGATGTAAATATTGATGAGCTTGTACAAACGGTTACCAATGATATTGAAGCTGTAGATATTGCGATTGGTGTTGAGAAGGAATCAATCCTTTTTTACTATGAATTAAGAGAAAAGGTGCAGAGTGAAGGGCGAGGGACTATTAATGAGATTATTAAGGAGGAGAAAATCCATCTGGCCAGATTGGTTCAGTTAAGAGAGGCGTTAGTAAAACAACATCAGGGATGAGTGATCACTACTAATAGTTAAGTAATGTGAATAACGCTCTGTGAGCCTTATCTGGTTTAAACAAACCAAAGATATGCGCTATGAAGTACGCTCAGCAGGAAGCAGCGTGCGTTTGTACGCCAATGGTGTTTTTCACAGCCAGTTTAATCCAAACTCCCCCGTCAGCGGCAGTATATGGGATCTACTGATGCTCCCTGCCTTCTTTTATTCCCCAGGTACAATAAAACGAATATTGGTGCTTGGTGTGGGCGGGGGCACAGTTATCCGGCTGCTCAACCATTTTGTCCAGCCAGATAGCATTGTAGGAGTGGAGCTGAGTTCAGTTCATATTCAGGTGGCGAAACGCTATTTTGGAGTAGATCAGAGTGAAGCAAACCTGGTTTGCGCTGATGCAAGAGAGTGGGTGTCTGATTACCAAGGTCCTCCTTTTGATATGATCATAGACGATCTGTTTTTTGAGGAAGAAGGGGAGCCCAAGCGAGCAGTAACAGCAACATCTAACTGGAAGCGGCAGCTGCTATCGCATCTCTCTAAAAGAGGCGTGTTGGTTATGAATTTTGTCTCCGTAGAGGAGATGGGGCATAGCGGCTATTTTGCCAGTCTTGCAATAAAAAAACGCTTTCAGTCAGTTTTTAGATTAACTATCCCAGGATATGAAAATGCAGTAGGGGTTTTTCTGAGAAATCATGCTACTAGTAAGCAGCTGCGAGAGAATCTGGTAAATACAGCTGGTCTCAACCCGCGCTTAAAAAGCAGTAAGCTTCGCTATACCATTCGAAGTATGCTGTAACATCCAGCGCTATTCCTTATTATAGTAACCTTGGATTGATAAGGAATAGCGGCTGAATGCCCTATGGTCTCATTCTGTTATTTTCATGCCTTTTTTGATAGATGCAACCAATAGCTCGGGATAGCAAATAAGCTACGGTAGTATCTATGTTATTTGTCACTGGGGCCCTGTATATGACAATCAAAACACGTAAGGTCGCCACTAGCATCCATCAAGTAGTGATGTCGGGTTTCAGTTGCACCTGATCCGCTATGTTTATAGTGACAATGGAGGCAATCTCTTTTCGTGAGGGTGTCAGTGAAGCCGCCATTTATTGCGATGATATTGTGGCAGGTAAAACAATCATAACGACCGCCAGCATCTGATTCTGAACTGGGTGTGGCTGGATTTACTATCTCAGTGTCATATAGAAAGTGGTGAATATCGGGGTTAGATGCTTTTAGTAGAGGTTGGTTTTTATAATCATCATGGCATTTGCGGCAGTCTTGCGTGCTGTCCTCTGCACCTATAACGTTCTGAGAAATGATAAGACCAATGATGAGTGTTATTAATGCAAAGATATATTGGTTTTTATAATTCATTTTAATAGCTTCCTTAAAATTTATATTGTTTTTATTAAGCGCTCAGGGTATCAGAATAATACGGGATTGCACACTATGAATAAGGATTATATACCTCTGATAAATAATGGAAATATTGCAGAAGCCATAAAGCTTAAGACAATAGAGGGGGGGCTTAAAATGCTGCGTGTAGGGTGGTCTAATACCCTTTAACTTTTATGGGAGCTGCTATGCTTTTGACTGCCTTGTACATGCCTTGCTATCTCTGATGCTGCGGTATGCTTAATGCCAAGACACTGAATGTGCTTATAGTAACTAAAGACTGCAGTGCCTTTTGCATTATCCTTATTATAGGGTTGGTAAGTAAAAGTCTAGTTGCTTTAGTTTTATCCGCAGCCATGTGGCAATCGGGGCATTTACCCTCTATTAGTAATAATGCTTCCTTTACTGTTACTGAATGAGTATGTGCTTAATGTGTCATGATTAAGTGCGGGTGAAAAAGAGGGCTTGGGTACGCTGTTTCGTACCCCGGATGTCGCAGCCTGTTTGAAAAGTGGTGTTTATTCTTAATGCTATAATTGCGAGCATAAGATATAGCGTGGACTTTGGATAATGCTGTTATGGTGATTTGATGTCAATTAATTCCAGGTCGAAATTCAGCGCTTGCCCTGCTAGTGGATGGTTGCCATCCAGTATTACCTTGTCACCGTTCAGCTCTTTTACGACCAGCATGAATGTATTGCCATCCTGCGTCGATGCCTGAATCTCCATTCCGACCTGTAGCTCTTGATCCAAATTAATTTCGCTCCTGTCGAGTTCATTCACAAGTCCTTCATGAAATTCACCATAGGCATCGACCGCTTCAATACGGATGGATTTTTTGTCGCCAATAGCCATGCCTTCCAACCCTTTCTCAAAACTTGGTATAACCTCTCCTTGCCCCAGAGTGACGGCAAAAGGCTCGCCATCTTGGGATGAGTCAAATTCCGTGCCGTCATCCAAGGTGCCGGTATAGTGAACGGTGACGATGTCTCCAATGGTTGCTTGAGTCATATGCGCTCCTAAGTGTTGGTGTGTTTAGTGCTCGTTGCATACCGCTAAGATCTTGAGCAGCAATAGCGAAAAGTTTGGTGAGAATTTGGCATTTTACACTGACAGGCATCACATTGTCCTCGGTTATAGAGATTTCGATGTTGCGATGTTGGGTTCCAATTTTACAATTTATTATGATTTTTGACTTATGGCTCTGAAGGCAGTCTATTTCGAGGTTGCTGCTAACATTATCACTTTTAGCTCAAGTAATGATTCGGCAGGCAACATAGTAGATGTGTTGCTGTGATCGCAAAAGATATCAGTACAGGGCGGCTTCTATCTTTCATGAGCGGACGGGTTATTAGAATATTTAGGATTTAGTAAGGTTTTATATGTTAAGTGAGAAAAAGAAGGCAAGTGTATGAAACAGAAGACATTGTAATGCCTCTCGGTAATTGCAAAAAAAATTGACTAATGCGGCAGTTAATTGCTGAAAAAGTTCAAAATAACTAAAAAAAGGAAGTGTATCCCGTATTTATAGTGGGGTAAAAAGCGTGTAACTTATTGTTATTAAAGGTAAATAGTTGGTTTTTTTTATTTCTTAAAACGCTGTTCTTTTTACTTTGGCATTGGTATTATTCTGTACGTTAGAGAAGAGATGTTCCTAGTAGTAGTTGTTTTAACATTAGGTTCAGCGCTTGGTTTCAAGCACGCGTAATCAAGGGATAGCAGTAAAAACTCAAACAATCACTAGAAGGCCGGAGGCTCAATTTACAATGAGAAAAATCTATTTTCCGATAATCAGCTTTATAATGCTGATGTGTTCAACCATGACAGTGTGGGCTGTTGCAGGCGTACAGCCACCTGTCGTTAATCAAAATCTAGGTATGCCTGATACCCAGTTTTACTTACAGTTTGATAGCGATGATCCTGCGAAAGGAGCGGAAACGTGTAAACGCTGTCACAAACCTGAAATATTTGGGTTGCCGAAGCCAGATGGCATCCCTAATCTTAAAAGCACTTATCTGCCAAACCGGCATCACAAACATATCTATACCGAAATTGCCGGCGGGCCTGAACAGCCGCCCAATATGGATGTCAATGAAGACGGCATAGATGATACCCATTACCAGTGTCTCAACTGCCATATTGTCGATATGAGCTTGAGTACTCGTCCGGATGGTATTGTGATCAACTTCCGCGATTGCTTGAATTGCCATGTTGTTACCGGTCTTGAAGACAAGCAAAAACCTAGAACAGTCCACCACGATACCCCTAAGGCTTTTAATGGACAGTGTGGAGATTGTCATGGTTACCTGGTTCGCAACCTTGATGCAGGAATGCCGCCAGCATCGTATCAACCAAGTATCATTACTCCTTGGCCAAGTGGTAAAGAGCATGGTGATCCGACGGAAGTGAACAGGACTGGCACTGCTGTAGCGGGCAACTGTAATTATTGCCACAATTCAGAAAACGTTCCGCCAGTGAATGATCCAAACTGGAGTGATCCAGGTACGCCTGATGACACCAGTCCGTTTAGCGAAGGTTTTGGTCCAGTTAATATCTTCCCTAATTTCTATAACCATCACGCGACAGGTGTGCCAAATTTTAGTGAGACTGAAAGCACTCAGGGTTCACCTTGCCAATGGTGTCACTGGGGTGGTTTGGTAGCAGGTGAGCCAAATGCAATCCGTGGTTGTCAGCGTTGTCATGATATCCAGTCACTGCACTCCATTGAGGCAGATGTCGATGGTGATGGCATCAGTCCAGGAAATGAAGATCCATACAATGGACACATTGGTAACCAAAGTAACTGTTGGGGCTGTCATGGCTTCGATCGTGAGTATGCGGATACTCTAACTGATGAGGCGACTTACGAGGATATAATGAACGCTAATACAACTGCGACAGTTCCGCAGTTGGAAGCGATCAATGCTACTACCTGGCCTGCAGGAACCGGGTTTGATATGACCGTTGTAGGTAGCGGTTTCTCTAACACTGGTTATATTCAGACGGGTGTAGACGCAGCAGGCAATAGCGTCTGGGAAGGCAATCATCTCTATGAGTCAAGCGTGCAGCTTACTGATGCAGATGGTAATGCTACAGTTCTGGAGCCTTTTACTAAAGAGACAACACGACTCTTTGTGACCATTCCAGGTACTCTAGCTGCTGGTAGCTATCAGTTGCAGATCAAGAAGGCAGATAAACTCAGTAATCCAATTACTGTTTTTGTAATCCCAACAATCGATGTTTTGGGTGATTCTGCTACTTGTTTTCCAGCGTATAACAATCTCGTTATCATAACTGGTGATCAGTTTAGCCAGTACTTGGGCGGTCCAGAGTCAGGAACCTCTCTTGTTGCTAACGGCGTTGCTACACCATTTGTCTACCGTTGGAATGATAGGTTCATTGCAGCTCGTTTCATAGGTGGATGTCCTAGTGAGATTGAGATAAACAACGTGTTTGATTCAACAGTTGTACCTGTTGAACTTCGTTAATCTCTGATCTAATAGCCGGCAGGTTTGCTCCTGTCGGCTATTGTTTAGTGTAGAAATAATCTAGAAAAGGGGGCCATTAAGCAGGCCCCCTTTTTTGGTTTAGAGAATATATAGAGGAAATTGATGGTGAGTCGATTTTTAAAAAATGGCATGCTGTGTTTGCTAGCCATGATTTTGCTTGGATGCATATTGCCATCTGTGGTGATGGCAGGTGAACGACGCGTTATTGTCGGGTTTCATCAGGCGCCAGGTTTCTCTGAACGAGTGCTGATACGGCGCAATAAAGGCAAACTAAAGCGTAGATTTAGAGCCCTGAAAGCATTGTCTGCAACTTTAACCGACCGAGCGATTGCTAGGTTAAAAAGTGACCCCAGAGTTGCTTATGTGGAAGAAGATGCTGTTGTAATGGCGATTGATGCTGAATTTGATACCCCTGAATATCAAAAAGCTTGGGGTGTTAACCGCATTGAAGCTGCTTCTGTTCACGCAGAAAATATAAAAGGTACTGGTGTTAAGGTGGCTGTGCTTGATACGGGCATTGATTATAATCATCCAGATCTTGATGCTAACTATAAAGGTGGAATTAATATAGTCGATTCTGGCCTATCGGCAGATCCATTTGACCATAACGGGCATGGTACGCATGTGGCTGGCATAATAGCTGCGGAGCATAATAGTAATGGCATGGTTGGTGTGGCCCCTGAAGTTTCGCTTTATGCGACTAAAGTGTTAGCTGATGACGGACGTGGGCATGTTAGTGATGTTATTGCAGGCATTGAATGGGCAATAGCAAATGACATGGATGTTATTAATATGAGTTTGGGGTTGTCGCAAGATTCGTTATCGCTCGCGGAAGTATGTGCAAGAGCTTATGACTCTGGTGTGCTGTTGGTTGCAGCGGCTGGAAATACAGGTAGTCATTTTGGAGGGCAAGTCGTTTACCCTGCTTTATACCCTTCTGTGATTGCTGTTGGCGCAACAACTGCTGACGATGTCCTGTATTTTTCATCTGCCAGCGGGCCTGATTTGGAGCTTGTTGCCCCCGGGGGCGCTATCTATTCCAGCTTAAATTATGGTGCCTATGGCACTTTGTCGGGCACTTCTCAGGCTGCGCCTCATGTGGCAGGTGTGGCTGCGTTGATCCTATCAGCAGGCCTGGGTGACGTTAATAACGATGGTGCAGTAAATAGCCGAGACTTAAGGCTTCAGCTGAAAAATACCGTGTTTGATCTTGGTGTCCCAGGAAAAGATGATGTCTATGGTATTGGTTTGGTGGACGCTAAAGCTGCAACAGTAGAGAATCCGGAATGGGTAAGACGTCGTCAGCAACCTGACCGTGATAATGATGGCGTAGTAGATAGTGCTGATAACTGTAAATATCGCTCTAATCCAAACCAGTCAGACCATGATGGTGATGGAGTGGGTGATGCCTGCGATAAATACAATAATCGTACAACTGGTACAAATAGCGAGACACCGATTTCACGGCGCTTACGCGTAAGATCACGATTTCGGCGGCGATGAAAAAGCTGCTGTGCACGACTACTTTAATTTTGATTAAAGAACTATTTTCCCGATCATTTTGATGGCTTACACAGCGAAGGAGAAGTGCCTGTTTAACTTGGTGCTTAATATTTAGAAACTATGAAAAATACAGAGTTACGAGTAAAGAGTTATACGTATATGCTGAATGCGAGATTAAACATCGCATGGTTTTTATTGATTGCAACCCTGCTTCTGTTGTCTCAAGCAGTGATCGCTGAGTCTCTGGAGAGGGTTGTTGTTGCCAAGGTCAATGGTCAGCCAATATTTAAAGATCAGGTTGAAAAACGAATGGGGAATGTTCCGTCTAAGACCAAAGATCCTAAAGCTACTGATAGCAGTCAGATGAAAGTGCTTCGTGAAAGATGGGAGCAGGCGTTGGATGAAGAGATCTTGACTGAGCTCTTTTATCAGGGTGGACAAAAGCTGGCTATTCAAGATGTAGATAAAAAAATAGCCGAAAAAATGGACAGCCTCAAAGCGTCGCTCACTGATGCGCAACGACAAAAAATCAGCGATGATGCTGTTAGGGAGCATGCCCAACGTCGAGTCTATATCCATGAATACATGGTATTTAATGACTTAATCAAGCCGCGAGTGCCAGAAGAGGACGTTAGAGCTTATTATGAAAGTACAAAGCAAGGATATGCTAGGCAAGTGCCAGCAGTTCGTGCTCAGCATATTATTGTTAAAATAAAAAAGGATGCAACAAATGAGGAACGGGAGCTGGCCAGAAAAAAAATAGAGCAAGCCAGACAATTACTTCTTGATGAGAAAGATTTTGCTGAGGTTGCTAAAGAGTATTCAGAAGACGGCTCGGCTTCTGGTGGTGGCTTTTTGGGTACTGTGGAACCAGGATACATGCCGCCAGAATTTGAAAGAGAAGCCTTTTCCCTTGAGGTTGGGGCTATCAGCAAGATTGTTAAAACAAAATTTGGTTTCCATGTATTGGAGGTATTGAAAAAGCTACCTAAAGGTTCAGTGCCCGAGTATGAAGACCTAAAAGACTTTTTTACAAGGTATCTTGAAATGGATCTTGCACAGAAGAAGCTGCCTGCGCATGCTCAGAAAATCAGAGCGAAAGCCAATATTGAAATATTGCTATTTGAAGAGCAGGGTTCAAAGTCCTGATATAGGTAACTAAAGCTGGAAGTGATTTTGATTTTGTTATGAGCGTTAAGTGCTGACGGTTGCTGAACGCGCCTCTCTTTCACTCATCCCGGCGCTATAAGGGTATTTGGGATTGGCATAATTCCATGCATTTCATGTGGCTCTCTGGCACCTGCTTCGCCTTTGTTTTTGGCTGACACTACGTATGGCAGCCAGAATTACCTTAAAGAGCGCCTGCTTCTGGTCTTTTCTTTTATGCTGCTCACAGCAAGGGAAGTTGATGGATTCTATGATCAAGCAATATAGCGAGTTAATTATTTGTTTCTCTTAGGAGCATGTTTCCCGCCGCTCGACGCTGAGGCTTTCTGCCAACATGATTAAAGAGCGTTGTTCAATCCAGTGGCGCGTATGATCTGATTTTAATTGCCACAGTGGCGGGTAAGTGAGAGCACGCCATTATTTATATGTGTTACCTCCTGCTGCTGGTGCTTCTTTCATGATGGCTTCTAATGTTTGTTTGATGTCTTGCTCTAATTGTTCACGTGGAGCCTTTGCGCCGTGCTCTGTGAGTGTGTCTGCAATTGATTGGACGTCCTGCTTTAGGCTTTCTTGCGTGAGTACTTTATTCTTTTGAGAAGGTGTTTCTTCAACTGCTATAGGTTGTTCTGATATGGCTGGTTGTTCTGCTGTTGATGTCGCTTTCTGCTCCTCTTGCATCGGGGTTTCTAGAGCTTGTGGGGTTGTGTCCTGGGCTTTCTTCTGAGAAACAGGGTTTTGTGAGTCACTGCACCCAAGTAAAAAGCCTGCAGTAGCAATTGCTAAAATAACGGTTTTATATTTCATAATTATGAAGCCTTGTTTTCTAGAGTCTAAAAATAATATGTTTTAGCTAAATGGAGGGTTGCTTATAATCTTGTCCTATTCAAAATATAGATTTTGCAGCTCTTTGGTTCTGCAATAATTGAATAGCCAGTTTGGCTTATTCAAATAAGCTGCTGATATTTTGTAGAGTATTCTAAGTGAGATGGTATTGATATTCAAACCTCTGAATATGCTTTATTTTTACTTAGATAACCATGTTGGGGGAGCGCAAAATACCTTGATGCTCAATAGCGGTTTATAGTGAACAATCTGATTGTTAGGGGCTGTGAATAGTGGTGTGCTATTTAAGGGGGGTGTATAGCGTCGATAATAATGAGTGAAAAAATCAGAAGTACTTTAAAATCCTATATTAATAGAGTGTGATTATGGTTTTACAGCTTGAGGTTGATTCGGCTAATGGGTACAATGTTAGTCAGTGCTGCGATTTTTTAAGTGGCGATCAGTGTAAAAAAATAACATTCGAAAAAAATAATATTCGAAGTAAATAACTTTGAGGGATTTGGTGAAATGAGACTACTTAAATCTATATCTTTAGCCGTATTATTAACGCCTTTTAGCCTACAAGCTGCAACGGTCGATGCTTGGCTGGTTCTTCCGGATGGCGGGCCATTTGATGTAAATGACACCTTCGATGTAGAGATTCATGCCAGTTGGGATGAGACCATTATAGGGGGTGGGTTTGATCTTTCTTATGATGTAAATGTTGTTGAGGCCATAACCAGTACTATAAACATTACTCCAGTTTCTAGTGCAGATCCTGGAACGATCCAGCCTGCAGGGCAGGTCTGGCACATAGGGTTTCAAGAGTTCCTGAACGGTTATGCTCCGACTGCAGACACCAAAATTGCTACTATCGAGTTTGGGGCTGTAGGGGAAGGAGCGGCTAGCAACTTGATTTTGACCGCCTCCCAAGGCGACAATGTCTTTTTTTGGAGTACCTATAATCTTGAAGTACTGAACCCTACTTTTAATTCAACAGTTCCTGTTACTGTAAATCCTGTACCGCTACCAGCTGCTGCATGGTTTATGCTGAGTGGTTTGGGATTTCTCGCTTTCCGTCGTAAGCGTGCTGCATAAGCTGAGAGGCATTAAATAGAGCGAAGGAATTGTTATATCTATAGTCTCCATGAATAAAATATAATGTATTGGTAACCCGCTTGGTGAAAACTGAGTGGGTTTTTTTGTTTCTAGAGAGTGGTTTTAGTTAAGCAGAAATGCTTTTTATGGTGAGTTAGTGTGGGTAAAATGGCGCGCCCGAAGGGATTCGAACCCCTGACCTCTGCCTCCGGAGGGCAGCGCTCTATCCAGCTGAGCTACGGGCGCATGACTATTTTGTAGGTGAGTTACAGCAGGGGCGTATATTACAGTGTGTGGTTCGTTGCGTCTATTTGCGTCTGTGCTTGATATTTCTGGTTTGCACGTTAGTTTTTGAATATCTGTTAGGCCTTAGCCTTATTGTCCCCAGGTTGTGAACCGTTTTTTACAGTATTCTAGAAGTTGTTCGTAACTGCGGAAGTGGAGCATGAAGCCCTCTTCAGCAGGGGCATCGTATTCGCACCAGTCATTCTGGTATTCCCGGCAGATTGCTGGGCGTGAGTCATAGATTCCACAGCTTCCATTCTTTTGCAGATGTGAGCAGCGGGTGTTGATCAGCAGATACCAACCGTCGGAATCTTTATAGGCTTCGATACCTTCATGCAATACCTGCCACAACAAATGTTCAAAATCGGCTTTGGAGCGCATGGGGCCGAGCGCTTCTGTGATGTAGTTGCAGCATTTTGTGCCAGGGCAGAAGCTGCATTTATTTTCGGTGGTAATTGTGGGGGCTGGTTTGTGTTGAGCCAAATGAGTAGTCTTCTGTATTTATTTGGTGGGTGCGGCGTTTTTCGTGGGTGTTTTATGGGCGTAGGGTTATCTTCTGCGCCTGGGAGCGCTGCTTCTTCCGCCTCTTTTTGAATTATTGCCCGTCCGGTGTGTTTTTCTTTCTGGTGCAGGCTTCCTGCTGCTTGGGTCTATATCAGCCAGTAGATCTGAGGTAATAGGGTCGGTGGAGAGCTTGTGGCCAATGTAAGCTTCGATGTCCGGCAGTGAAAAGGCATAGCGCTCACATACAAAGCTGATGGCATCTCCGCTTGCTCCGGCACGGGCTGTTCGCCCAATGCGGTGTACATAGTCTTCTGCATCTTCTGGCAGATCATAATTAAATACGTGGCTTACATCTGGAATGTGAAGCCCTCGGGCAGCCACATCTGTTGCTACCATGACGGGCAGGTCACCGTTTTGAAACTGTTCTAACAGCCGCATTCTTTTTTTCTGTGGGACATCGCCAGAGAGGATGGCGGCATGCAGGCCGTTACCTTCTAAAAAGCCCCAGACTTTGTCGGCTTCGCGTTTGGTGTTAATGAATACGATGGTACGCCGTGGATCCATGTGCCTTAGTAGGCCAATGAGCAGAGGGATTTTTTCCTCGTTGGCGGTCATGTAACAGGTCTGTTTGACCTTGTCGGCCGTGACATTATCGGTCTCAATCTTTACCGCCTGTGGGTTATTCATGTGCTCGTAAGCAAGTTCAGTCACCCGGAAGGAGAGTGTGGCTGAGAACAGTAGCCCAAGCCGTTTGGAAGGCGGAGGCATGCGCCTCAATAGATAGCGGATATCTTTGATGAAGCCCAAATCAAACATGCGATCAGCTTCATCCATAACAACAACTTCGATCTCCTTCAGATTGAAAATATGTTGTTTAAAGTAATCAATGAGCCTGCCTGGGGTGCCAATGAGGACATCTACACCTTCTTCAAGCTGTTTGCGTTGTTGGTCGTAGCCGGTTCCGCCAAATACCAGACCTAATTTTAGATCGGTATATCGTCCTAAGACTTCTGCATCCTTATGAATTTGAATGGCTAATTCACGCGTGGGGGCCACAATGATTGCGCGCGGCTGATTGATTTGACGGTTGGGATTTGGCTGGTGTTCAAGTAAGCGCTGGAAGGTTGCAAGTAGAAATGCGGCAGTTTTCCCTGTCCCTGTTTGTGCTTGGCCAGCGATGTCTTGCCCGGCTAGAGCCAATGGTATGGTCTTGGCTTGAATAGGGGTGCAATTGGAAAAGCCTGCATCTTTAATGCCTTGCATGATTTTTTCAGCAAAATTAAAACTGCTGAAACAGGTGTCAGTTAGGTGTTTATCAGTCATGGCGAGCTAGGATACAGTAATTTTGTATCTTTTGGGGTTGAAAACTTTAGTTTATTCAGCTCAAATAGCGTTATTGACTGATAGCTGTGGTGCCGGGAGAGGCACAAATTAGGGTGATCTATGATCCTCTGATTTTCAGATATAAAGACAGCTTAATATTATCCTGAAAGCAATTTCCGTAACCTATTGGAGAGTTTTTGTGAGCGAACAGATTGTCCATGTGACAGATGATTCCTTTGATGCTGAGGTTTTGCAGTCTGCTGAGCCGGTATTGGTAGATTACTGGGCCGAGTGGTGTGGCCCCTGTAAAATGATTGCCCCGGTGCTGGATGAGATTGCTGGCGAATATGCAGGGCGCATTAAAATTGCCAAGCTTAATATTGATGAGAATCCAAATACACCGCCTAAATATGGCATCCGCGGTATCCCAACGCTGATGCTGTTTAAAGGAGGCGAGGTTGAAGCCACTAAGGTTGGCGCTGTTTCTAAATCTCAATTAACAGCATTTATTGATAGCAATCTGTAACTTTTAGCATCTAAGCACTGGACGTATTCCTCCCAGCTGCTACACTATACGACGTTGGCGCTCACAAGAGCGCCGCGTCCTTCAAAAATATAACCCCGAAAATAACTTCTGCACAACAGGCTCAACTCAGAGCAGCCATGTTTGCATAATTTCTGATCTTCCAATCACATACCCTTAAAAACACACAAATGAATCTTACTGAACTCAAGAAAATGCCAGTCTCAGACCTGGTCGAGCTTGCCCGTACCATGCGCATTGAAGGCATGGCCAGATCCCGAAAACAAGACCTTATCTTCTCTATTCTTAAAGCGCACGCGAAGCGCGGTGAAGATATTCATGGCGATGGCGTGCTAGAGATCTTACAGGATGGCTTTGGCTTCCTACGTTCAGCTGACTGCTCTTACCTAGCTGGCCCAGACGACATTTATGTATCACCCAGTCAGATTCGGCGTTTTAGCTTGCGTACAGGAGATACCATCGCTGGCAAAATTCGCCCGCCCAAAGATGGCGAACGCTATTTTGCTTTGTTAAAGGTTAGTGAGATTAACTTCGACAAGCCTGAAAACGCCAAGAACAAAATCCTGTTTGAAAACTTTACCCCGCTATTTGCCAATAAACGGCTGAATCTGGAAATGGGTAATGGCAGTACGGAAGATATCACTGCCCGTACGATTGAACTGTGTGCGCCAATTGGTAAGGGGCAGCGAGGGCTGATCGTGTCACCGCCAAAGGCGGGTAAGACGATGATGCTGCAAAATATTGCGCAGTCCATTGGGCATAACCATCCAGAGTGCCATTTGATTGTGTTGCTTATTGATGAGCGCCCGGAAGAGGTTACGGAGATGGCTCGCTCTGTGCGTGGTGAAGTGATTTCAAGTACCTTTGATGAGCCTGCCACTCGCCATGTTCAGGTTGCAGAAATGGTTATCGAAAAGGCCAAGCGCCTGGTTGAGCACAAAAAAGATGTCGTTATTCTATTGGATTCTATTACTAGATTGGCACGCGCCTACAATACGGTTATTCCTTCCTCTGGCAAGGTATTGACGGGTGGTGTGGATGCCAATGCCCTGCATCGACCCAAACGTTTCTTTGGTGCAGCGCGTAATGTAGAAGAGGGCGGCAGCCTGACTATTCTGGCTACAGCGCTGGTTGATACCGGCTCACGCATGGATGATGTGATCTTTGAAGAGTTCAAGGGCACCGGTAATATGGAGATTCACCTGGATCGTCGTATTGCAGAGAAGCGCATCTTCCCAGCTATCAATATCAATCGTTCTGGCACGCGCCGTGAAGAGCTGCTGATGCCACAGGATGAATTGCAGAAGATGTGGATTCTACGCAAAATCCTGCATCCAATGGATGAGCTGGCTGCAATGGAATTTTTATTTGATAAGCTCAAAGTCACCAAGAGTAATAACGAATTCTTTGATGCTATGAGGCGGTGAAAATCATGATTCTGGCAGCCGGTCGGGGTGAGCGTATGCGACCCCTCACCGACTGCATTCCTAAACCCCTATTACCAGTGGCTGGTCGGCCGCTGATTGAACACCATATCGAAGCTTTGGTGCAGGCGGGTTTTAAAGATCTTGTGATAAACCATGCCCATCTGGGGGAACAGATTGAAACAGCGGTTGGCGACGGCCAACGCTGGGACATCAATATCCGCTATTCTCCAGAACCAATAGGTGCGCTAGAGACCGGCGGAGGGATCTTTAAGGCACTGCCTTTGCTGGGCGATGCTCCCTTCGCAGTCATCAATGGTGATATCTGGACAGACTACGATTTTATCCATCTTGGCAGCCCTAAACATAAGCTGGCTCACCTGATATTGGTTGATAACCCAGTACATAACCCTGAAGGCGATTTTCTTCTGTCGAATGATGGCCTCTGTAGTGAAGGGTCTGGTGAGCGGCTGACTTTTAGTGGCATTGGCATCTACCAGCCGGCACTTTTTGCAGACTGTAAACCTGGGGCTTTTCCTTTAGCCCCTATTTTAAAGTCTGCTATGGCACAGGGCAGAGTGAGTGGTGAACACTACACCGGAAAGTGGGTGGATGTGGGTACACCGCAACGCCTGGAAGAGCTAAACACAGCACTCTCTGCATAGCATAAATTTTTACTTGCCACTGGTATCTTACACCTTGTAACGTAAAGCCATGGGACAAGAGATAACAGACAGCCATTTCAAACCCGGTGATTTTGAAGCTTTTGCTGAGCGGTTGCGTCAGGAGACAGAACTACTGAGCAGCTGGTTGCAAAATGGCCGTTTCCATGGAGCATCCAATACAGGCGGTTTTGAGTTGGAATCCTGCCTCGTAGATCGCTCATTGCGCCCCGCCCCTATTATTGATCCCTTTCTGGCTCGATTGAATAATGAGTTGGTAGTACCTGAGCTGGCCACGTTTAATTTGGAGCTTAATGGCAGCCCTTGTGAGCTTAACGGCAATGCGCTCAGCCGTTTAAGGAATGAGTTAAAAGAGACCTGGGATAACTGTGGCCAGGTGGCGGATGAAATGGATGCTCGGGTGGCGATGATTGGCATCCTGCCCACGATTGAGGCAAGTGATCTGACTTTGGCCAATATGTCACCCCTCCACCGTTACCATGCCTTGAATGAACAGGTGTTGCGTCAACGTGATGGTCGACCACTGGAGTTGAATGTTACAGGGAGTGACAGCCTGCACATGACTCATAATGATGTGATGCTTGAATCGGCGGCAACCTCATTTCAAATCCACCTAAAGATTAACGCCAGTAAAGGTGCCCGTTTTTATAATGCATCCAAAATAATCTCTGGCCCCATGGTGGCAGTGTGCGCTAACTCACCTTATCTATTTGGGCGTGATCTGTGGGATGAAACCCGGATACCGTTGTTTGAACAGGCGGTTTCTGTAGGGGGAACAAAACAGACCAAGCGTGTGAGTTTTGGTATTCGGTATGCCCATGAGAGCATTATGGAATGCTTTGAAGCTAATCTTGAACGCTATCCTATTTTGCTGCCTCGCATAATGGATGAGCCGCTGGAAAAGCTAGCACACCTGCGACTGCAAAATGGCACTATCTGGCGCTGGAATCGCCCGCTACTTGGCTTTGATGAGTCGGGTGAGCCGCATCTTCGTATCGAACACCGTGTTGCACCTGCTGGCCCAAGTATTGATGATTCAATTGCCAATGCTGCTTTCTATTTTGGAGCGGTATGCGGCTTGGCCAGACTACAGGAATCGCCAGAGTCTCAGCTGGGGTTTAAGGCGGCAAAAGAGAATTTTTATCGTGGTGCTAAACATGGGCTGCGTGCTGAGATGCAGTGGTTTGATGGGAAACATAGTTCTGTCAAGGAGCTGTGTCTGAGGGAGTTATTGCCGTTGGCACGGCATGGCTTGCGTAGCATGGATATTGATAAGAGTGAGATAGATGATTGGTTGGGCATTATTGAGGCGCGAGTCGCGACAGGGCGCAATGGTGCAGTGTGGCAGCGTTGCTGGGTTAAAGAAAATGGATTTAATATGAAGTGTCTAACTCAGGCTTACCTTGGTCATCAGAACTCAGGTGCCTTGGTTCATGAATGGCCAATTTAAAAAAGCACCAAATAAAAATAATGAAACTTCACGAAACGAACCATATTCCTGAACGCCTTTTGGATACAGAAGCCACTGATCTGGAAGCACTGCTTGGCAAACCAACACTGATTCATCTTCAGGGTCGTCAGGAGCCAGCGTTGCTTATTACTGTGCTGATGCATGGTAATGAAACCACGGGCTGGGAAGCAGTGCGTATATTGCTGAAGCGCTATTGTGATTCGCAGGGTAATTTAGATCTGCCACGCTCGGTCAGTCTTTTCATCAGCAACGTATCGGCGGCTGCAAAAGGGCTGCGTCGATTGGATACTCAACCGGATTACAATCGTGTTTGGCCTGGGTGTAGTTCACCCTATACAGAAGAGCATGGCCTCATGCAGCAGGTGGTTGATAGCATGGTTGACCGTGGGCTGTTTGCCAGTGTTGATGTGCACAATAACACAGGGCTTAATCCTCACTATGCCTGTATTAATTTTCTAGACAATCGCTTTCTGCATCTGGCTGCCATGTTCAGCCGCACTGTGGTCTATTTTTTGCGCCCTAAGGGAGTACAGTCCATGGCGCTTGGTGAATATTGCCCGGCAGTCACTTTAGAGTGTGGCAAGGTGGGCGCAGCCTATGGTGTAGAACATGCGGTTGAATATCTGGATGCCTGCTTGCACCTCTCAGAACATCCGTCACACCCAGTGGCAAAACATGATATTGAGCTATTTCATACTGTCGCGACCGTGAAGGTGCTGGAGCATGTCAGCTTTGATTTTGGTGATCGTGAAGCCAATATTCAATTTGCCGATGATTTGGATCGATTAAATTTTCGAGAGCTACCTGCTGGTGCCTCCTTGGGGCGTGTTGAGCCGGGGCATGGCATCGGTTTGGATGTGCGTGACGAGAATGGCAAAGATGTAATGGCAAAATATTTTACGCTGGATGAAGGCGAGCTACGGCTTCAGTTGGCAGTAATGCCTTCTATGCTAACCAAGGATCATCGCGTAATACGTCAGGACTGCTTGTGTTATCTAATGGAGCGTTACTCCCCAGTCAGCAGTGAATAATCTGCTGCGCTTTATACCGTGCTATGTGCTGTTTTTAAATAGGTAAAAATTAGCGCATTATCTCGCTAAACTCTCATTTGTTCAGTAGGTTGTGCCAAATACCCGCACCTGGGTTATATGGCTCAATTAAGCCTACAGTTTTACTCAATAACACCGCTACATTAGATTAATACCCGCTAGCGGGAGTTGTCGGTCATTACCGTAAGGATGCTTGCCTCTAAATTTGTGAAAATTCAATGTTTTGGAGAAATATGAATAAGCTTCATGATATTAAAATTGGTACAAAAATTCAGTTGGCTATTGCAACAAATGTCGTTCTTGCCATTTTATTAGGTGAGTTTATCGTCACCCGCATATTAGGGCTTAGTGGCATAGAAGGGATTTTTGCCAATCTTGCAATTAACGGAGTCATTGCTTTTATATATGGCCTCCTTGTATCGCGTGCGATTACCCGGCCATTGGTAGATGTACTGGATGTTCTAAAGGTGCTGGCTCAAGGAAAGGGTGATCTTACACGCAGGTTTACGCCAAAAGCCAAGGATGAAGTTGGGGAGCTTGAGCGTCACTTTAATACCTTTCTTGATAAGCTGCATGGCATTATTTTGGAAGTGTCTGTTTCTACTAAAAAACTGGCGGCGGCAGCAGATCAAATGAGATTGGCCACCCAGCAGTCGACTGAAAATTTACGAACTCAACAAACAGAAACCCAACATGCAGCGGTTGCAATGCAGGAAATGACCAGCACCGTTCAGGATGTTTCTCAACATGCCTCAAATGCAGAGCAGTCGGCCCAAAAAGCAGATAAGGATGCTAATAATGGTGCTGCCATATCGAGAGAAGCTTGTGAAGTGATTAATTCACTGGTGGCTGAGGCAGAAACTACTACGGCGGCCATTGAAAAAGTGACTAATGATGTTGGCAATATCGGTATGGTTCTGGATGTTATTAAAGAGATTACTGAACAGACCAATCTGCTATCGCTTAATGCAGCAATAGAAGCTGCCCGCGCTGGTGAGCAGGGGAGAGGTTTTGCTGTTGTCGCCGGAGAGGTTCGTACATTGGCTAATCGTACCAATGATTCCACCCAAGAGATTCAGGATGTGATTAACCGGCTTCAGAGGGATGCAAAAAATGCAGTCTCAACGATGGAGAATGCCCGTAAACAAGCCAAAACAGGATCAGAGCATGTTATGGCAGCAAATAGTGCATTAAATGAAATTGTGACTGCGGCAAAAACAATTTCCGAAATGAATACTCAAATTGCGACTGCAGTAGAGCAGCAGAAAACCACTACAGAAGAGGTTAGTCTTAATATTTCAAATATCAGCAAAATTTCAGTTGCTACTGTAGATGGTTCAGATGAAATGTTGATGACGAGTAATGAGCTTTTTGAACTATCTCAACAGCTTGAAGGGTTAGTGGGGCAATTTCAGCTGGCTAGCAAGTAGTTCTACTTGTTTTCTTTGTATCAATAAGAGAAGCACAACAACAAGCGTTTGCTGTCCATGTTGTACTTCAGACGGATAAGTGACAACGTAACGTAGTTGTAAGCGTCTTTATTCAAACTATACTTTATTCTTAAGAATTGCAGGAAGCAGCTCGCAGAGTGCATGGAATGCTCATTCCAGTTTATTGGTGTATGAAAATTACAGGTAAACCATATCTTCTATCATGGAGATTGTATGGGTGTGCCCTTAGTAAAATGAATAAGCCATCTGTAAATCTGGAAGTTATAGCGCATTAATTTTGGCTAAATAAATACTGATGGGGGTTTGTATGGCACGTATGTATAAAGCACTATCCTGCTCTCTAATTGCTCAAGGTTCAACTGTAGCTAGAGAGGCGCGTGATCGAAAAATCAATCTATCGCTTAATGATCCGGCTATGTATGTTATGACAGATTTTAACATCATGCCTCCTTTTGCAATTGGACCAACAGCATCTATTGATGCTGCAAATGCCAAGATGATTGCTTCCGGTATTCGTATGTTGTTTGTAACCGGTAGCGATGGCACTTTATTTGGCATCGTAACTGCAAATGATGTGCTGGGTGAAAAACCAGTGCGTTATCTGCATGAACACAGTGGTACGCGTGAAGATATTATGACTCAAGATATTATGACGCCACACAGTGAACTGCAGGCGTTAAAGTTGCTTGATGTTGAGATGTCAACGGTTGGTGATGTTATAGAGACTATGAAGAAATTGCAGCGCCAGCATGTGTTGGTTGTTGAAACGAGTGAGACGAAATCAGGTGAATCTATCCGGGGTCTATTTTCTTCGACACAAATTACACGACAAACAGGTGTAGAGATACCTATCTCTGAGCGGGCTAATAGCTTTGCAGATATAGAACGGGTAATTGCATCAAGTTAGACTCCGCAAAATTTGATGCTATTTTTACCTACACAGGTATAACAATTGTTATGCCTGTGTTTTTTTGTGCGCTGTTATTGAGTGAATAGCCCAGGTAGGAGCAGTCTAAAAAGAATGGGTGCTGTTATGCATATGCAAAAGATAACAAGCGAATTTATTTTGGCATTTTTGAATAACTTATCGAGAACAAAAACCCGCAGTGTGAGCAGAATGGGAATTAAACCTGTAATGCTGATTAATTCAATAATCTGCTCTTGATTTTTAGGGCCGATACCTCGCGATATTAAAGCAAACCAAATGGCTGTGGGGAGTATGCATAATAGCCAATCCCAATCGAACCAGCTCCCTTTCTTCCTGGAAAAATGCCAGGCGATTGCAGAAAACAGCAAGATCGCAACAACAGAATATAAAAATAGTGCAGCCATGAAATACTCGGGTTTATAAGTAAAGTAATGTTTTAGATGAATAAGTTGTTGGTCTGATTAATCGCTCTATTCTACTTAAACTTCAATGCCAGATCACCATGCTTTTATTTCGGCCTATTCTAAGATGTCCGGGTTGATGAGCAGCAGGGTGGTGCAAATCAGTCTCCATTATGGGAATTAAAAACATACCAGCAACGCTGTTAGAAATGTGGTTCCTGAGTTGGGTTTTTAACCTTAATATTATCATGGAAAGAGCGATATAGCCTTTATAGCTTGAAAAATGAAACAGGCATAATGGGGGTTAATTCAATGGCACACCAACAGAAATGGGTATTTGCAGTTGCAGTTTGTCTCTTGACGGTTTTAGGAAGTAATGGACTCTATGCCGAGGTGCCGTCAGTAAAGGCAAAAAGCATGATATTAACGCCGCTGGCTGAATCGGTCGATAAAGTCGTGCAGATTATGATTTTTGTCGATACCCGTCTGCTGAGTGAAGAGAATATCAAACGCATTGAAGAGAGTGGAAACTATGAAGCAATAGCTGCTTTACATCGTAGCCTTAGCGACCGGGAGTTGATTGGGGCGCAGATCAACCAAGGTCGATTTGAAGAGGCATATGTGGCAATGCAGGTTATTTTGGACAGGATTGCGGTGCTAACAAAGCTGTCATGGGTGAATGAGTACATGTTTCAAAAGACTCAAGGCCAAGTTAATAATGAGCATCTCATCGGCGATGCTTACTTTAAGCGGGCGCAACAAAATGCCTTGGTATTCAGTAAGTGATGCTGAACAAGTCAGGCTGGTCTGCTTTAGCCGCTAAAGGCCTCAGAAATTAATCTATATTTTTTATTTGCATTCTAATGCCTCGCCCATCAGCTCGGCCAGTGAGATGGCATTGGTAGGGTGAGGGATGCTATCTGTACTCCATACTTGATCAACGCCCGCCTTTTTAAGACGTTCAAGAGCATCATTTACAAACAGTGCATGGGTTACAACAGCAGAGATGGATGCAGGCTTGTACGCCTGTAGCGCAAGTGCTGTAGCCTCCAATGTGCGACCTGTGCTGGCAACATCATCTAATAATATAAGATGGCGTGAAATGCATCCTGATTCCGGAAGCGTTATTTTCACGGTGTAGTCATCAAGACGTTGTTTTTGTCCAATCATGTACTCCAGCCCCTGCATCTGGGCAACGGCTGCAACCCATTGTTCTGATTCTTCGTCTGGCCCAATTAATAGCGGATTGGTGTAGGTTTTGCTCAGAAAGTCTGCAATGGGTTTGGTTGCAGTAAGCGTTGTAGTGATTGTATTGGGTAAAGCCTCACTCAGTTTATGAATTCGATGCAGGTGAGGGTCTACGGTGACCACTGCATCAAACCATTGGGCTAACTGTCGGCCAATAATCTGTTGGCTGACGGCTTCCCCGGGATTGAATGCCTTATCCTGTCGCATGTAGCAGAGATAGGGTGCAATCAGTATCAATTCTGATGCGCCAAGATTTCGTGCTGTGGCAGATGTCAGCGCCAATTCCACCAGCTTGTCGTTAGGATTGTTCAGGCTGCGACAGATGATGACTTTTTGCGGGAGTTGATCTGGAAGACGAATCTTGCTTTCGCCATCTGGAAATTGGTGAAGCTCGACATCTCTGTACGGCAGCCCAATATGGCTTGCCAGTCGCTGTGTTTGATCGCGGTATTCAGGAAAACCAAGAACGAGTGCGTTGCTTTTATTAAGCTTATTTGTACTACGCATAATTAGAACTCAGGCCCAATTGAACCGCTGGGAGACTTCTTGCCGATCTGAAAGCCGCTTTCTTTCGTAGCTGATTCCTGGGCAAAACGGAAGTCTGATGGGAAATCGGCATGTATGAAGTAAAGTGGCTCTCCCTTTTTTACCGGGTCGCCCAATTTTTTTATAAGATCAACGCCCGCCCCTTTATCCATGGGCGCTCCTGCCAGCCGTGCAATCCGTGCTATTTGCAGATTATCGATGGCTGTGACAAAACCATCTGCCGGCGCTTTTATTTCGTGCTGGAGCTTGCCTACTTCCGTCGTTTCGGTTTTGCGCCCCTGTGCCTCGATAATGTCATGCATTTTGCCCAAGGCCCGACCAGAATCAAGAATATCTCGAGCGATGGCATAACCTTGTCCACCGCGAACATCGGGGTCAAATTCCAGTACGCGACCAGCAAGCCACAATGCTTTTTGCCGAAGATCAGCCGGGCCTTCAGGGTCGTTGTTCAATACTTGCATAACATCTCGAAGTTCCAGAACAGGTCCTACGCCCCGGCCAACGGGTTGGCGGCCATTGCTGATGACGACTTCAAGGTGCAATCCCAGTCGATCGCCAACGAATTCAAATAACTTCCTCAGTTGCAGGGCCTCGCCCATGTGGCGGACTTTTGCGGTTGGCCCCATTGGGATATCGATCAAAAGGTGGGTGGAGCCTGCGGCCAGCTTTTTAGCCAGAATTGAGGCCACCATCTGTCCTTGAGAATCTAGAGAGAGTGGGCGCTCAACAGAAATAAGAATGTCATCAACCGGTGCCAACCGTGCGGCGCCGCCCCATGCCAAGCAGCCGCGCTGACAACGGATAATTTCCCGCAGCTGCTTTGGAGGAAGCTTGACCTTGGCAAGCAGCGCCATGGTGTCGGCGGTGCCCGCTGGAGAGGTGATGGCCCGGCTGGATGTTTTGGGTATCAGCATGCCGTGAGCGGCGACAATAGGGACGATCAACATGCTGGTGCGGTTGCCGGGTATTCCGCCAATACAGTGTTTATCGGCAACCAGAGGCTCGCCCCAATCCAGGCGATCTCCGCACTCGACCATCGCCCGGGTCATGTAGAGTACCTCTTCTCTTTCGAGTCCCGACTGGCTGGAGGCAACCAGAAAGGCGGCCATCTCGGTTTTGGAATAGCGATTCTCAGCAATATCACGGGCTATGCCGCGGAAGTCTTCCAGTTCAAGACGCTCACCTGCAATTTTACGATGTACGGCGTCGAGAGAAAGAGGGGGTTCAGCATGAGCGATCTGTATGCAGTGTCCCTCTTTAACATTGAGCTGGGAGAAGGCCTGCTCGCTCAAACCCAGTTCGTCACATTTGGTGATGTTCTCGTCGTCTACGACATTCAGCACAGCCAGCACTCGATGTTGATGTGTCTGGTCACCATTTACTGTTGTAATCTCTACCTTTGACAGGGCTTGGAACCCCTCCGTGCGATAGACAGCGCAGTTTCGATGGAGATATGCAACGTTCTCTTTATAGGTGTCGATAGCGACGCGCCGGAGCTTGAGTGTGTATTGTTGTGAGTTATTCATAATACGGCTGTTCCAACGTTATGTAACACGAATAAAATGCCATGGATCTATCGAAAGCACTGATATAACTAATAGTATCTATAACGTATGATATTTCAATGTTTTGCCTTGAAAGGTCGAAAGAGTTTGTAAGTAGCCTTATGATATTAATAGATTATATTCAGCTGAAAAACCAATTATGTGTCGCACTATGATACGAGTGGTGCTCAAATGTTAGAAATTGAATGGGTGTTATTATTTCTACTATTGGGTGCATTTATAGGATTTATGGCAGGATTATTAGGTATTGGTGGTGGTGGAATAATGGTGCCGGTGCTGACATCTATTTTCTTGTATCAAGGTGTTCCGGTCGAAAAAGTAGTTCATTTGGCTTTGGGTACATCAATGGCCTCTATCGTGGTTACAGCCATCTCAAGCTTGCGTGCGCATAATGCAAAAAATGGAGTCATATGGAAGATTGTCAAAAGAATGGCTGGCGGCATAATTTTGGGCGCTTTTTTGGCAACTTATTTGGTCTCTTATTTAAGTTCAGTTTATCTCGCCATATTCTTTGCCATATTCATGGCTTATGTATCCCTGCAAATGTTTTTAAATAAAAGACCAAAACCGAACCGGGTTTTGGCAGGGAGTTCTGGGTTGTTTATGGCAGGCTCAGGGATTGGAGCAATATCCGCATTGGTTTCTATAGGCGGCGGATCGTTAACGGTGCCATATCTTGCTTGGCAGAATATTGAGATTAAAAAAGCTATTGGTACCTCCGCAGCTATTGGATTGCCGCTTTCAATAGCAGGCACTTTAGGCTATTTGATCAATGGCTGGTCTACCTCTTCGCCGCAGGAGTATATATTAGGCTATGTATATCTGCCTGCCGTGCTGCTTATTTCAGCAACTAGTTTTTTTACGGCACCCTATGGTGCCAAGCTGGCGCATGCGCTGCCAGTGGTAATACTAAAAAAAATATTTGCTGTATTGTTGATTATTTTGAGCATCAAAATGCTGGCTTCAGTCATTTAAAGAGAAGAGTTGATTTTAGTATTTTATTTGTATTCTAACTGCAAGTCTGGTTCAAAGTTTTATTTGGCATCCGTTTTTCTTTTTTGCCAAGTACATTTTTTTATCAGCTTGCTTAATAAGCTGATCTCCATCAATAAACTTTTCTGGCCCCGTTGCTGCTATTCCAATGCTAAGTGAAAAATCAGGGTATGTGCGGGTAAACGATTGTATTAATTTTTCACAAACCAGCTTGGCATTATTGAGTTCACACTCAGGGAGTATCAAGCAGAATTCGTCTCCACCATACCGACAGGGTACATCACATTCTCTAACCGTATTGAGCAGAGCCTGCCCTATAGTGCTAAGAACATTGTCTCCTTCTATATGGCCTTGAGTATCATTGATATTCTTGAAGTTATCAACGTCAAAATATGCCAGGGAGAGTATTGTATGTCGCCGTATTGCCACCGCGATTTCTCTTCTTAGAATATCTTGCATGGCTCGCCGGTTATAGATGTTGGTTAACGGATCTATTTTTGTTAATTCTTCCAGCTGCTTTGTTCTTTCAGCAACTTTTATCTCAAGACTAGTTGCATAGATCTCAGTCTGTTTTTTAGCTGATTCAATTTCTCCTACAAGACTGTCAATGTAGGTATCAAAGATAAGCGTGGTATCAAAATAGAGCAGCTTATCAAGTGTTGTTATGGCCTGACTTAATAAATCATTTTTTTTAATGGATTTAGTTAGTGTTTTAACTATGATCTCTTTAAGAGTGCTTACCGCAGAAAGATATAGCTTTGGTTCTACACCAATTCGCTTGTGTACCATTCCGATTCGCAGTCGATTGTTGACGTATGTAGTATCATAATAACCAGAAAACAGATCGATAATATATTTACGTTGTGCGCTATGTAATCGTCTTAATGTATCCGCATCTCCAATTAATTGGGCTATTGCTTCTACGTTGGTCTGTTTTTTGTAAAATTCGTCTACTATGAAGTCAATGTTCTCTTCAATAAGAGGTTTTAAGCTAGCTAATTGCGTTAGCGCATTGTGCTCAAGTCCAAGTAACTCCATGCGGTGATATATTTCAATATCACTAATTCGCATTTGTTCTAGAAGAGTTTTATCTGTTCGTTTCACTTTTTTACTCTTAAGCCCCTTTTCTAGGTTACTTACGCTGACTTGATATTAAGCTTTTATAACTCGGTTTAGGTCACCTTGTTTTGCTTGGTAAAGAGATTGATCTGCACGTCCCAGAAATGAGTTGCAGGTGTCGTTGCGGGTGAGTCCGCTAATGCCCATTGATACTGTAATGGCGGGTAACTCGCTGCCATTAAGTTGGCCGCAGGCTGTTTTTGAAATTGCGCGACAGAGGCGATCACCAATTAGAACAGCCTGTTCAGGATTGGTATGCGGCAGCAGGATGATGAATTTATCACCACCGTAACGAATTACAAGATCACTGGTTCGTAAATACTCTCTGGTTATATTTGCAAGTGTGCGCAATGCTTGGTCGCCTGCTTGATGCCCCCACTGGTCGTTATATTTTTTGAAGTGGTCAACATCTAACAATATGGCGCTTAATGGTTGTTTCTCTTGGACTGTGCGATTAAGGATGCGATCAACCGATGCATCAAACCAACGTTTATTATTGAAGCCGGTGAGGGAGTCAGATAGTGCGTAATTCTCCCAACGGTAAAGTTGCTCTTGTTTATTATTAGCGTCATCACCATCGTGACTGGCTTTATGGGAAAGTATGTGAAGCATGTTTTTGGCAACACCGTGTGAGCTATTGCTCATGCCCCACAGCAGATCGCTCGTGATAATGAAGAGGCGGCAATCTGTGATGGCAACAATGCATGTGCTGGTTGTTGCATTATCATCCACTGATGTTTCACCAAAGCATTGGCCTGCTGTCAGCCTTGCATAGGGTGTTTGATCCCGCACCTCGACTTCGCCCTCTAAAATTAAGTAGAGATTGCTGCTCTGTTGCTCGGGTTGCAGTATGACAGTTTGCACGGCAACCAACTGTTCTGAACACTGCTCAATAAGGTGTGTTATGGCATCGAGATCGACGTATCTAAACAGTCGATTCTGGGCAAGCTGATGATAGAGACGATCGCGTTCTTTTTCTGTTGTTTTAAAGTTTGAGCCCATCATAAATCGTTTTATTAATCCGTCTTGTTGAAATAGAAACTGTTCTTTCAGTCTAGTTCAATATGAGGATAATTTTATTGAAGGCTTGCCGCGCATTTATAATATAAAGCGGAGGGTGATTACTTTTTCTGTTCTATCTCCCACGGTAGTGTAAAAGCGGTGGAGATGGCATCTGTACCTTCACGCATGCGGATACCAAATGCCTGCTCCATATGGTGCTCTGATAACACCTCTGTGGGAGAGCCGTTGGCAAGCTCGCAGCCGTGGATAAGTAGCTGCAGTCGATGGCAGTAGTGGGCAGCTAATCGTAGATCATGCAGCACCACAACCACCGCACCGCCCTGATTACAGAATTGCTTGAGCAGGGTCATCATCTCCAGCTGATGGGACAGATCCAATGCGGCAACAGGTTCATCGGCCAGTAGAATCTCCGGTTCAGCAACTAAGGCACGGGCCAGCAATACTCGGGCACGCTCGCCACCAGAGAGGGTGTTGAACTCTCTCTGCTCAAACCCCTGGAGATCGGTTTGCATCATGACTTGTTGAATGATCTGTTTGTCATTTTCTCCTGGTTTTTGCCAGTCGGAGAGATGTGGCAGGCGGCCCAGTGCCACGATGCGCTCCACGCTCATCGGCCAGTGGGCCGTTCCACTTTGTGCCAGGTAGGCCATCTTCTTGGCGCGTAGCTGTGGGGAGAGTTTGGTGTAGCTGACATCATCCAGACTGATGCTACCGCTGTCAGGTTTAAGCAATCCGGCCAGTAACCGCAACAAGGTGGTTTTGCCTGCGCCATTGGGGCCGATCAACCCCAACATTTCGCCGCGTTGCAGATTGAATGAGAGTGACTGTAGGATTTGCCGTCCGCTCAGCGAGATGGAGAGTTGATCTGCATGCAGTTGTTTCATAATACAAACCGCCTGCTTTTGATGATCAGATAGAGAAAGAAGGGGGCGCCGACCAGTGAGGTGAGTACGCCAACCTTGATATCCGTGCCTGCTGGAAAGAGCCGGATGCAGATGTCGGCAGCCAGCAGCAGTATGGCGCCGCCAAGGGCGCTGGCCAGAAGCAGCCGGGAGGGTTGGTGGTTAACCAGCGGGCGCAGAAGATGAGGTACGACCAGCCCGATAAAACCGATGGAGCCAGTGATGGAGATGGCAGAGCCTACGGCTAGAGCGATGGCAATAAAGATACGCCAGCGTAGTCTGGGTAGGCTGATCCCCATGGTGGAGGCAGTCTCTTCGCCCAGGGTCAGGGCATCCAGTGAGCGGCCGGTGCCGATGAGCAGAAACCAGCCGAGCAGAATGCCCGGTAACATAATCTGAAGATCACTCATGCTGTGGTTGGCGATAGAACCCATCATCCAGAGCACGATCTCTCTCACCGCATAGGGGCTGGGGGCCAGATTGAGCAGCAGGGAGATAAGTGCCAGCGCCAGGGCATTGATCGCGACACCCGCCAGGATCAGGGTGAGGCTTCCGGCATCGCGTCCGGCTAGCAGATAGACCAGCAGAGTGGCTGCCAGTGCGCCGATCATGCCGCCTGCCGGTAGCGCCATCGTTGTAACCGCGCTCATTCCAAAATAGAGCATGCAGACTGCGCCCAGTGCCGCGCCACTGGCGCTGCCAATCAGGCCGGGGCTGGCCAGTGGATTGCGTAATAGCCCTTGCATGGCTGCGCCACAGAGGCCAAGGGTGGCCCCGGTAAAGAGTGCGATCAAGGCGCGGGGCAGTCGCACCTCTGAAAAGATCAGTGCGATGACTGAGGGTGTGTCCAGCAAGGTGTCGCGTACCGCCTGAAATAGCGGAATAGGGTTGGAGCCAAGGAAGAGTGACAGCAGAAATAGTGCTGCCAAAATCACACTTAGTGTGCTGGTCAGCTGTGTTTGGCTGAGTGCCAGAGGCTGTCTCATTGGGGCAGGCCCCGGTGCAACTGCTCTATCGCATCAGCAATCATCGGGCCACCACAGATCCAGTATTTATAATCGATCTCAACCATCTTCTTCCCTGCCGTCACTCGCTGGAGCGCTGGATGAGAGAGTTGATGCTCTGCCAGAGAGTGGGAACCTGGAGCGTAGGGAGAGGTAAAAAGCTGTTCCGGATCAGCCATCAGCAGATCTTCGATATTAATGGGATTGTAGCCTTCAATTCCCAGCTCTGTCGCTAGATTGCGCCAGCCGGCCAGCTGTAGTGCCGTATCCTGTAGAGTGTTGCGCCCGCTGGTGTAGTGGTTGGGCTGATAGAAAAGCGCTTTGGGGCGCACCGTCGGTTGTTGTTGGATGATCTTATTAATCCGCTGATTCATCTGCTTGATCAGTTGCTGGCCACGCTCCTTCTGCTTGAGCAGTCGGGCCATGCGGCTAATGTTAGCCTGAATGCCTTTGATATCAGAAGGGAGAGGGAAGATCTCTATCTGATGCCCTAGCTTCTGCATCAACTGGATCAGCGCCCGGTTGGAGTATTCGCTGGCTAGAATTAGATCAGGTTTGAGGCTGAGCAGCTCCTCAATCTTTTCATGGTTGACCGGATATTGCCGTGCCTCTTCAGCCATGAAGGAGCTGTTGGATTCAACAGCAAGGTAGCTGATAGATGCAATCTGCGTGCGGTCGGCCAGCATGAGTAGAAGCTGGTCGGTGCAGAGATTGATAGAGACCACGCGCACAGGCTGCTCGGCGCTCTGGCTGGAGAGGGAGCAGATGAGCAACAGCAGAGCTGTGATGAGTTGCTTGCTCATGGTTATTGCTGCTCCATAGATTCCCGGTGGTGTGGTGGTAAAAGCCGACAGGACACAAAGCCCTATCGGCCCATGTTATCACTTTGATTGGTAGGAGATGGCAGCAAAGACAGCTCTATCCTCAGTGTTGTAGCCTTTAATGGTCTCATAATCTTTGTTGAAGAGGTTGCTGATCTCAGCTCGGATTTTCCAGTTTGAAGTGAGTTGGTGACTTGCGCGGAGATCAACGGTACCAAACCCACTGGTGCGTTGTGTGTTTTGAGTATCGTTATAGTTGTAGCTGCGTGCCTGTAGCGTTGCGCCAATATTGGTTTTTCCAAAATTGCGGTCAATGTCGATCCGTAGCGTTCTTTTATGGCGCTGTATAAGTATCTTATCAGTTGCTCTATCACGTGGGTCGAGCAAGGTTAGGCTGCCTGCAATATCCCAGCCAGCCAGCGTGCTGCTGATGCTGGTCTCCAAACCTTTGATACGTGCTTTGCTGATGTTTTGAGGGCGGTAGATCCAACTGCCGGGAGGTGTTTCAACCCAACTGATCAAATCTTTTACGCTTGTGCGAAAGATATTCAGATTCCAATGCCCCCATCCTTGTTTGCCTTTAAAGCCAAACTCGATGCTTTTAGATTTTTCGGGTGTGAGCTGATCGTTGCCGCTGGAACCCCAGGGATCAACATAATAGAGGTCGTTAAAGGTAGGGGCAGTGAAGGCTGTGCCATAGGATGCACTCAGTTGCAGGCTCTCTGACAGTGTATATCCCCATGCAATGTTGCCTGTATTACTATTTTCATAGGCATCGCTATCATCATGCCTCAATGCGAGCGTAATATCGTTGGCGCCTATGGTTCTCTGATATTGGATAAAGTAACCAGTGCTGTGCCGCTTGTCCTCAATGTAGGTGCTGCTGCCAGCCACCTTGTCATGCAGAAAGTCTATTCCCAAAGTTAGGATGCTTTCATCACCAATGAAGAAGTTATTTTGCCAGGAGGCCTGTCGCCGTTCGGTATCAAAGAAGGAGGCAAAGGTGCCATTGACGAGGTTGGTAGTTTCATCTTTGGTTTCGCCCCCTGAGAGAGTGATGTCCCACCATGCGGTAGGAGAGTATTCCAGCTTTCCGCTAACAGATTGCTGCAAGAAATCAGAGCTGTAGTCGCTGGCAATAGCCCAGGCACTGTCGTATTCATTATTGCCATCGGCATGCAGAATGTTGACTCCCAGTTTGAGACTGTTACTGAAGCGGTGTCCAAGCTGAGCTGCAAATGACTGATTGCGGTAGCCGTCTTTGTCTGAATTATTATCTTTTAAGGTACTGAAGCCGTCAGATTTGAGCTGTGAGATCTGTAGGCTGTAGTTGGTGTTATTGTGCGCGCCTGAGATACCTAATGAGCTGTTGGATGTGTCATGTGAGCCGTAGCCAATTTCAGCGTTGACCTGTGTCTCTTGTTGCCCTTTGCGGGTGAATATCTGGATGACACCGCCCACTGCATCCGCTCCGTAAAGATGTGATAGTGGCCCACGAACCACCTCTATACGGTCGATGTGATGCAGTGGCAGATGCTGCAAAGAGGTCTCCCCCAAGGTGGCAGAGCCAATGCGTACGCCATCGATTATCACCAAAACATGGCCTGATCCTGTGCCCCGAAGGCGGATACCGGCTGTTTTGCCAAGGCCACCTGCATTGGTAACAGTGAGGCCGGGCAGGCCATCAAGCAATTCAGTTAGATCATGATCTTGAAGATTGTCGATATCATCTCGGCTGATAACGGTAACTGCGGCCAAGGTTTCATCAACAGTTTGTGCGGTGCGGGTTGCTGTGACATTGATGGCATCCAGTTCGGTCATAGCAATGGCGGATGAAAAAGGTAGCGTCAGGGCAATGGCTGCGGTGAACGCTCGAAAGGGTATCAGTGTGTCAAAGTTTGGTGTGGCTTGCATTGCGGATTCTCTCCGTTAAGCATTAACAAAACAGGGAGAAGAGAGGGGCTGTTTGAGGATGGAGAGCAGCTTGCTCACCAATAAACCGCAAACAAGCATGGCCTCTTTTCGCCCACTTGAATGCGTCAGAAACGGATGACCGCTCCACGGAATACCCCGTTCTATGGAATCACGACGCTGGAAAGGCAGGTTTCCTGACTTGCGCATTCACATTTGGTTTGGCCTTCCCAATCATTTTGATCAGTGGCGTTTATTAACCAAACTACGCGCTTACAGTTGCGGGGACAGTCAAGGACTCACGGCTGGCCGTTTCACCTTGTTCCCTTTTAACCCTAAATGGGCACCTTTCCGGGTCGCCTATTCTATCGAAAGATTAGTTTTTCACAAGATGAATGTGGATTTGATTTGGTGCAAATCAGATGGGAGTGCAGAAAGCCGGGGTCACATATAGCAGTTGTTGAGGGGCAGATTAACTGCCCCAAGATTTTGATGAGCTTATTTGTAGGTTACACAATACGAATTGGATCACCATTTTTATCGAATATCACATAACCAGACATATCGCCGCCAAACTGGATGGCTTGCACCATGTTCTTGAGCGCATCATCAATGGCTTCTTTGCTGGGTGGAGCTCCGATGCCACCGGGCAGAGCGCCGCAAAATACCATTTGCCAGTCGAGAAAAACCTTCTCAGCTTCTAATGCGAGGGCTTTAAAGTCCGTGAGTTCGCCTGGAGTTTTATCAACGCACATCATGGGGGTTAATTCTCCACCGCATCCTGATTTAAAGCGCTCGGCTTCTTCTTCTGTGTGCTCAGGAGGAAGTGCGCTCTTGGCAAAAACAAACAACATTTGGAAGGTTTCCGGTTGTTGGCGGGTAGCCTCAAGTAGGGTGCTGAAGTCTTTAATTTGAACCATAAGTCCTCAAAGTAATGTTTTGGCCTGGCGGATAAAAAGCAATCTGCTGAGCGTGAATAAAGGCTATAGCATCGTTGGAGCAATAGCTAACTCATTGATCTATAGTTGTAAATCAAATAGACATAATATGTTGAACTGGATGATAGTGCTTGGGGGTGAAATTAACCAGACTATCTGCACATATCGTTAAGGTGTGGTTATTTGAGCCCACGCTTGCTTGAGTGTGGGTAAGAATAAAAAACCTTACATTTTAAGTCAATTGGGGTGTGCAGCTTATGTTTACGAAGCCTATAGAACGAGGAAAAAGTACACGCAAAGTTGATATGGGTATAGCGTGATTTGCCTATTAGGTCACATTTGGCCTATACATTATTAAATAGAGCACGAAAGCTGCCGCTAACTTAAATATATCGGTGAGAATAATCTCATTGGTTATCAAAGGGGTACTGCTATGAGTACAGAAGATCAGCAACAAGGGTTGATAGAACGGCTTGAAGCAGTAAGGCCGTGGCTAACGGAGTGGGTGGAAGTTCAGCAAGGCACGGGATTAATCCTGTTTTTTTGGCTGTTTGCCTCTGCATTCCTCGGGAGCATTGTGCTTCTGTGTCTTGGCGTACTCTACTGGAGTTTTTGGATTTTCTTGCTTGGATTAGTGGTTACTCGATTATTTGTCTTTCTTGTTCAGATTGGCACAAGTTTTTTTGAGCGTGTTGACCCCTCGCATGGATAATGAGTTGAATGTTGTTGGAGTATTGTAAAAAGCTGATTTAAGTAAATTGAAGTGCGCGATTATTAAAATAACAATAGCTACTCCTAGGTGGAGTGGTTTTAGTTTTTGCAGCATGATTTTTAACGATTGTGTCGCTACCTAGTGATATATTTTTCACTTCCTTGTGCAGAATCAACTCGCAAACGCGATAGCCTATAATGCCCCGACCGTCCTGCGTATATGGTCTCCTCCCATTTTGCAAGCCATTGTAAATTTAATGATAGGGACAGGGTTGCTCTCGTATATCCGGCCTGTGATGAGGGACACATTACCCTCTGGCCTCGATGAAATATGCGCGCATCGTCCTTATCGTCCGCACGGTCTATTATGACCTTCGCAGGACCCAGGTTTTCAATACGCCGGTCTGACCTGTTTCTCATCACTATTACAATGTCTTCGCAATCGCTGGCAGGTTACCTCTCTACTACTCATTAAATTCAGTTAAGCTGTTGATATTACACGGCGCGGTACACGGTTTGCTGACTCAATACAGCCCAACCAATGCGAGCTAATTTATTGGCCAATGCCACTGATGCCTTGTTATAGCCTCGCTCTGATCTGATTTTATTAATCCAGCAGCTTAGTCGATCATCTTTTCTTTGCGCATGCAAAACCACTGATCTGGCACCATGAACAAGCAGGCTTCTCAAATAGCTGTCTCCACGTTTGCTAATCCCGAGTAATGTATTGGTTCCTCCACTTGAATGCTGCCGTGGCACCAAGCCTAGCGATGCAGATACATCACGCCCTCGCTGAAAGGCACTGCCATCACCCACTGTGGCATAAAAAACACTGGCTATGATAGGGCCAAATCCTGGAATTGTTTGCAATCTCTGACAAGCCTCATCCCGTTGGTTCTGTATTTCCAATGTCTGTGTATAAAAAGCAATATGTTCATCAAGTTCTTGCAATTGTTGATAGCACTGTGCCAACAGTTGACGAAACAGATCGCTCAATCCATTCTCAGCATCTTCTAACAATGCAGGAATACTTCGGCGTATAACGTTAACGCCTTGCGGTAAAACTAAGCCATATTCTGTCAGCAACCCTCTGACCTGATTACAAAGGGCTGTACGTTCTTGAAGGCGTCTTTCACGCAGACGGTGAAGTGCCTGCAGATCTTGTTGTGCTGTTGTCTTGGGTGTTACAAAACGCATATTTGGGCGAACAACAGCCTCTGCTATTGCTAAGGCATCGTTATAGTCATTTTTATTGCCCTGCACAAAGGGTTTCACAAACTGCGCTGGAATAAGTTTTACTTGATGTCCCAGGGCAGTGAATTGATGGGCCCAGTAGTGGGCACCTGAACACGCTTCCATACCCACCAGGCAAGGTGATATTTGAGTGAAAAAAAGTATAACCTCTTTTCGCCTCAGCATCTTTTTTCTGATTACTTTGCCATGTTCATTGCAGCATATGACATGAAATACATTCTTTGCTAAATCCAGCCCGATTGTTGTAATCTTTTTCATGGTCTTCTCCTGCTTACATTGATGGTTGTTTCTCTCTCCATCATGGCGCATAGACGCCGAATTATAAGGGGGAGGAGACCATTACATCGTCCGTCATGACTCTACGGCAACTATAGCTGTCAATTTTTTTCTTTATCATTCGCTATCACTCCTAATTACGAAAAAATAAACAGTGTTGTCTATCGGGGACTAATTGCCCTCGCTTTGCTCTCCATAGCGGCTAGCGATGGCAGAAGATCCTATTGAATAGGGAATCCAAAATTCCTCACAATCACAAGTTGATATAAAAGCAGGGTGAACGTGTGAAAAAATATTACGGTCAATATTAAGACAGGATCCGGATGCCATACTTGTTGGTGAAATCAGAGACTATGAGACAGCAAAAATCGCATCTGAAGCTGCCCTCACTGGTCATCTTGTAATGAGCACATTGCATACAAATAATGCGTTGCAAGCAGTAACAAGGTTATTGGATATGGGCGTTGAGCCTTATGTGGTAACTCCATCGTTGGCTGGAATATTAGGGCAACGTCTTGTTAGGCAAACATGTGAGAGCTGCAAAGAAGAGTATGAAATATCAGAGGATCTATTAAAACAATATTTTTATTGGACAACCAAAACAGAATTTCCTGAATTCTACAAAGGTGCTGGGTGTGAAGCATGCCAAAACACCGGGTATAAAGGGCGCATAGGAATTCATGAGTTTATCGCTATAGATTTTAAAGGGCGAGAGCTCATTATTAAGAGAGTATCGTATACAGAACTGGCAGAATATGCTTTCAATAATGATTATCAAGACATGAGATTTGATGGCTTTAGCAAGGTTATTCATGGACTAACGACTATTGATGAGGTTATTCGAGTAACAACAATAGATCAATAAAATAAGAGGCAGTACTTCAGTTAAGAAATATGAGTGCTAGTTACGTGCAACTAGAATGCCATGTGATTGTTGCTCATACGCAACCAAGTTTGAGATGTCATGGTTTATCTCATTTAAGCGGTTGGTTATCTCGCGCAATTCATTTTCGGCTTTAATGTGGTCTTGTTTTACTGCGGCAGCATAAAGAATTCCACCGGGTAAAATAAGTGTGATAAGGCCATCTTTCAGTGAAAACTCTTTCTTTTTTACCGTTAACACCAGCTCGCTTTTACGAGTTGTCAGATTTGATCGTGTTTCATACATTTGATCTTTTACATCGGATAAAGTAGATGCTGGTATGTTAACAAGTAGATGGTTATCTGAAGATTGAACCCAGGTGTGTCCTTTTATATCGAGCGGCGTGTCAATAGACTGTGGTGTTAGCTCAACTGCATGCACTGAGCTGGTATAACAGGCTAGTGCAATGAGGATGATAGATCTTAATGCTTTCATATTGATTAGCCGCAGATGAAATGGGTCTTGTAAAAGGTGGCGGCATAGGAAAATTAATCTTTAGGAATAATATTCCATTAAAAATAGTATGGTAAAGCTCTTAAGTATTGATTGTTATAGGAATTAAATGCATAAAACTGAGCTGCACTAGCTTAGTGGCTTATATCGTCGGCATATTGCTGCCGGTTGTTGTCGGAAATGAAGGATCCATATAGTGTATCGACTTTGCAAATGTGATTTTCTAGCCAGTTTTTAAGAATGCTCATTATTTGAGTTCTTAATACATAATTTCCATTTGCTATATCCTGATCGAGTTTCTCAAGCTTTAAAATGAAATGTCCGTGCTCTAGCTTGTGTTTTTCATAGTCCGGGTATGCTACTTTTCTCAGTAAATCTTCTTCCTGTTTAAAGTGAAAATGGGTGTAGTCAAGCATCTCCCTAATGGCTATTTCTTGTGATATTTCTGAGTCATGCGTCATTATTGAATCATGCAGCCTGTTTATTAATGTAATCCACTTTTTGTGTTGCTCGTTTATCTCATCAATGCCTACGCTGAATTTGTCCTGATCCCATGTGATTAAGCTCATTGATTGTGCCTCATGTGAAATAAAATAAATGCGTGATTCTTTATAAAAGGAGGTTGTGCCTGAATGTTGGTAGCTGATACATCTTTTATTAATTTGCTTAAATGGATTCAGGTGTTAAGTTTTATGGCTGTATTGGCTAATCTTTTCCCTAGGGATCGGCATAATAGCTGCTCATCTTCACTTAATGATGATTTGTTTTCGATACCGGCTAAGTGGCTTGGGCCATAGGGTGTGCCACCTGTTGTGGTGTGCAGCAGTGCAACTTCACTGTAGGGTAGCCCAAGAATCATCATGCCGTGATGCAATAGTGGAAGCATCATTGAGATGAGTGTTGTTTCGTGCCCACCATGCATGCTGGATGCAGAGGTGAATGCAGCAGCCGGTTTTCCTATGAGTTCACCGGATAGCCATAATGAGCTGGTGCAGTCCAGGAAGTGTTTCAAAGGTGCTGCCATGTTTCCAAAGTGTGTGGGGCTTCCAAGGGCCAGGCCTGAACAACGATGCAGGTCATCGAGTGTTGCATAGGGTGGGCCGCTATCCGGAATGTTGTTTTCTGTTGCTTCACATACGGTAGATATAGAAGGAACAGTGCGCACTCTTGCTTCGATGCTACCTTGTTCTTCTATACCATGAGCAATTTGGCGGGCCATTTTAGCTGTAGAGCCATGATGGCTGTAATATAAAACAAGGATGTATTTCATATAAAATATTTGCAGTCTGGCTGGTCAAGAAGAATCTGTTGTTGATTATATGCCGTATTTAATTGCTTGTTATTTCGTGATAATCAAAACAGTCAAAAATAGGAGTGGTTTCAATAATGTCATCAGCCAATATGTGCTGAATAAAATTATCATTCTCCAGCACAAACTCCCTCTGTTGTTTATACATTCCCTGTGGTGTTACAAGCGCTTTTGCTAACTTAGCACCTCGATCCATGAGTATTCCATGTTGGAAGTCCGCAGTAATCTCTTTATCGTAAAAACAGGGTCTAATTGATATGGGGGCTATTTCCCCCGGTAAAAACTGTACGCCAACTTCGAGTGTATTTGCATCCCGTTCGATCATTCGTCGAATAATCCCTGTTTTTAGTTGTTGCGTGTCTGTGTTGGTTTCAAGCTCAATCATTATAAGTTGACCGACTTGCACCTCTTTGGGAAATGGCGGCGGTACAATAATGCCAATGCCTCCCGTGCTTCTATTGAAAATGCGCCATGAGCAGGTTGGGTAGTGTTTGTTTTCTCTACGAAATGATGTGGCCTCTTCAAGTATGAGTGCGTTGTCATCTGTTAGCTCTTCTACAGTTGCATCATCTTCCTGTGTAAATGAGCCTTTTTTTAGATAGTGGTTGATTGCGCTTAGGCCATAGGTAACAGTATGTGATCCATATTTTTCCTGTCTTTCGCTTTTGCGAGTAGGGCGCACATGCCAGGCAAGTAGCATGTGGCGAAACATTTGCATTGTCTGTTCTTTTGTTAGGCCATCAGTCCCTTTTGGTGAAATGCTCTCATCCTCAAGCAGTTGCTTACGCTGCTGGTGAATAACCAAGTTAAGTGAGTTGACATGGAGCAACCGGTGGCGTTCTTGGAGTAACTCTGAATTAGGCGTTGGAGGTTTAGGTGGGGTTGCAGTTTGTAAGTCAACTAGAAACAGCCCGGTTATATTATCGGGTACGGTGGGCGATGTATGCAGCTCAGCTTTCATTGCCCATTGTGTTAGGTAGTTATAACAGAACCAAACCTCTCCTCGTGGAAGACGATATGGGTCAATGATGGCAATGAGAAGAATTTTCTTGAACAGCTGTTCAATAGTAGCTTCTTTGATGGAGGTTTTTTCTAAATTGTATTGCTCTGCCAGAGTGTAAAGTTGAAACAGCTCGCGCCATGCTTTTTTGGAATCGGGTATGAGGTTTGAATACTCCAACATTAATTCCAGTGTGATGGCTTCCATGGCTGAATAGATGGCATCACCAAATTGCTGATGGTACTGCTGAATATTATTGAGTTGAAGGTGCTCGTTAATGATGAGCTTGTAGCTATATGCAAGTTCAATGGTGGTTTTTATTGTGATGGGAATGATGTCAGTTTGCTTTAGTGTGGTCTGAGCTCCTTTTTTTTGTGATGCTTTGCGAGCAGCTTGGTAGATGACGTTAAAGGAGGGCAGATAGCAATCAACTAATGTGTGGCGCTGGCTAATGGCCCCTGGAAATCGGTTAAGTCGGTATATTGATTCATACAGTGCTGTGGCAACAGCTTGTGGATTTGCATGTGGTAAGTTATTGATCCACTCTGTCAGCGAGGCTGGATTTGTTTCAACGTTGGGATTTTCAATAGTGTCTTGAGCAGGAACAGTCAACTGCGGAGAGCTTGATGGCTTAGGGCGTTCTATTGGCTGTTGTGTTCGGTCTGTCATCACTGGGTCCAAATATTGGCTTGCAAAGGGATTCTGCCTGATCAACATGCTATGTTGAACGCCAAATTTATCTGAGTGTCTCATGTTTAAAGTAGACGTAAACTCAGGAAATTGACGTAAATTATTGTATTCAGCGAATTATATACGCAGAATGCCGACTATACTTGATGCATATTTGTTGGAGGAAGAGTGAATTTAGTTAAATTAGCTGCCCTATGGTTGGGCGTTTGTCTTTTTATGCTGCAACCATTGGCACAAGCCGAGCCTGTTGAATTCAGTGGAGTTGATATTTATGGCAAAGAGCTGCGTTTAAGTGACTATCGTGGCAAATGGGTGCTGGTTAATTATTGGGCAACCTGGTGCATGCCCTGTGTAAAAGAGTTACCTGAGCTTGAATCATTCCACAATAAACATAAAGCAAGCAAGGCTGTGGTGCTGGGCTTAAATATGGAGAGCATTAAGCTGGAAAAGCTACAGGGCTTTGTGAAGGATAAATCAGTTACTTATCCTATAGTTCAAGTAAAGATGACGGTAGATACACCTTTTGGGGCAGTATATGGAATGCCAACCTCTTTTTTGATTAATCCAAAGGGTGAGATTGCTGCGCGGGAAGCAGGCATCCTCACGGCAAAATTGGTTGAGGATTTCATTATGCGTTCGGAAAAAGAGTAGGGAATGTAGCAGAGATGAAAGCCTGCATGCGCTGTCTTATCCTGGGTCGCGTTCAAGGCATTTTTTTTCGAGCCAATACTCAGCAACAGGCTGAGCAGCTAAGTCTTACGGGTTATGCTCATAATTTGTCAGATGGTGGCGTTGAAGTTGTTGCGTGCGGTGAAGAGCATGCACTGGAAACGCTAAAGATATGGCTGCATCAGGGGCCTGATCTGGCGGAAGTGACTGAGGTTATCTCTGAGAGATTGCCAAACCAGGAATTCTCCAATTTTTCCATTGGTTAATGCGAAGCTTAATGACTAAAAACAATAAAATCACACAAGATGTTGACCGAAAACTGGATGTCAATGAGCTGCTACCAGCGTTGGTTAAAGATGGCCTGTTATCGCATAAAGAGGCTGAGAATGTTCAACGATTGCGTGAGAGCATCAGAGGCTCCAAGGTTGAGCTTCATCCTCTGGTCTGGCTGGCAGGGCGCCATCTAAAATCGTCAACACCACCTCATGCTGAATTGACCATTGAGAGCTTAACAGAGTGGTTTGCTGATCATGTTGGTTTGCCTTATTTTCGTGTTGATCCATTAAAAATTGATGTAGATGCCGTGGGTGGCGTTGTCTCCAAAGCCTATGCGGCGCGCTTTAAAATCCTGCCTGTTCATGTTGATGAAGATAAGGTGATATTCGCAACGGCTGAACCCCACATACATGAATGGGAGCAGGAACTCAGGCATGTGCTGGGGCGGGATATTGAGCGGGTCATCGCTAATCCACTCGATATCAGTCGTTATGTTGACGAATTTTTTGGCCTTAGCCAGTCGATGCGCCGGGCTAAAAAGATTGATACCGGCTTTGGTACCTCGATTGATGCAGTGGAGGCCCTGGTTGAATTGGGTCGTTCCGGCAAGCTGGATGCCAATGATCGGCATGTGGTGAGTATTGTTGACTGGTTGCTGCAATATGCATTTGATCAGCGAGCCAGTGATATCCATTTGGAGCCACGTCGGGATACAGCCAATATTCGATTCCGTATTGATGGTGTTTTGCATACAGTTTATGAAATGCCATCAACCATTATGATGGCCGTGATTAGCCGTATTAAAGCGTTGGGACGCATGGATGTTGTAGACAAACGACGCCCACAGGATGGCCGAGTCAAGACCAAAACCCCAAGCGGTCAGGAAGTAGAGCTACGCCTCTCCACTATGCCCACTGCCTTTGGTGAGAAGATGGTGATGCGTATCTTCGATCCGCAGGTGTTGGTGCGTAGTCTGTCTGAGCTGGGCTTCTCCAAATCGGATGCCACGCATTGGAAGGAGATGACGGGCCACACCCATGGTATCGTGCTTGTCACAGGCCCCACGGGATCAGGTAAAACAACCACCCTCTACTCCACCCTCAAACAGCTGGCCCAGCCAGAGATTAATCTCTGCACCATTGAAGATCCCATCGAAATGGTAGAGCCAGCATTTAATCAGATGCAGGTGTTGCCTGCGATTGGTCTGGATTTTGCGGCAGGTGTGCGCACTCTGATGCGTCAAGATCCCGATATTGTCATGGTTGGCGAGATCCGTGATCTGGAAACTGCACAGATGGCAATCCAGGCTGCGTTGACGGGGCATCTGGTACTTTCGACGTTGCATACTAACGATGCCTCATCTGCGGTGACGCGGTTGACGGATGTTGGCGTTGCCCCCTATCTGATTCGATCCACGGTTGTTGGTGTGGTAGCGCAGCGTTTGGTACGAACACTCTGCCCTCATTGCAAAGTAGAGGCCGAGGATGCAGAAGATGCCTGGGCTGCGTTGACCCGTCCCTGGAAACTGGCAATACCGCCTAAGGTCTATCGTGCAGAGGGGTGTGATGAGTGCCGTAAAACAGGCTATATGGGGCGCATGGGCGTATATGAAATATTGCGTATGACACCAGAAGTCCGTGCGCTGATTGATGCTGATTGCACCATTGAAAAGATTCGAAAGCAGGGATTGAAACAGGGCATGGAGCCGTTGCGTATCAGTGGTGCAAGAAAGGTTCATGCGGGTTATACCTCGGTGGATGAGGTGCTGCGGGTTGCGCCACCGACTGATGAATTCTGATCGTTATTTGTGAGGATAAAAAAATCCTGTATAACGCTACACTAGTAGGTAGATAATCAGGAGGCTCTATGCCGTGGCGATATCTTAATCGGCTTATTCAAGTTGGTTACCATTTTGTCTACCGTTCCAAAGGACGGTTCTACCTCTATCTCGCCTTTCTTTGCAGTATTCTCGTAGTGCTGGATGCTACCAGTTTTCACCTTGTTGCAGGCATGCAGCACCGCACCTTCGACATCATTATGAAAAACCGGATTGCCTACCCCAAAGCAGATCCGGATGTGGTGATTGTAGATATTGATGAAGGAAGCCTGGAGGCGATGGCTGAGGATTACGGCCGCTGGCCCTGGCCTCGACAGATCTTTGCGGAGTTTGTTGAAAATCTGGAGGAGCAGCAACCCAAGGCTATTATCTTCGATATTCTGTTCAGCGACCCGGATGTTTATAACAAAGAGTCGGATGACTATTTTAATGAGGTGGCTGAGGCCACTACGAATACCTTTTTTCCGATGCTTCGGCTGAATCCCCAAAATGATGACTTGAGCCAGGTAACACCCGCCATGATCCCGGGCATGATGCCTATCCCAAATGAGTCGCAGCAGGAAAAGGGACTGGCGGTTATTCTTCCTCATTTTCCAGCCGTGGTCGCAAGTGGGCGAATTGGCACAAATAATATCTATCCGGATAGTGACGGCATTGTGCGCCAGTATGCCGTTTATCGTCCGCATTTTGGTTGGCAGATACCTTCACTGCCAGCACGAACTGCAGAGGTGCTGGATTGGATGAAGCCGGATGTGCAGGATGTATTGTTGAATTGGCGTGGTCGGTTGGGTGCATTTAAAACCGTTCGATTCAGCACAGTTTATGAAGATTTTCTCAGTCGCGAGCGACAGCGACCGCAAGATGAATTTGCAGGAAAAATTGTCATTATTGGCTCCAGCGCCCCAAGTCTGTTTGATACCAAACCGACACCAATGGAACGTGTTCACCCAGGCGTAGAGGTATTGGCTACAGCGGTGGACAACCTAAAAAATGGTGATTGGATCACCTCTCTCTCTAACCCATTAATCTACATGGTAGTAGCGCTGAGCCTTATCTGGCTGGTGGCTCTGGCTTTTTTGACGGGCATTAAACGCAGTTTGATTGATGGTGTTTTTGCAGGTTCCCAAGTGGGGCTGGTGGCTGTCTCATATGCTAGCCTGAATCTCTCGACCTACTTTGTTGATTTAACCGCACCAATAACAGCGGGTTTTGTCTATTTCACATTGGCGCGTGTCTATGCCTATGCAGAGGTGGTTTTGGCTGAGCGCCGCGTCTGGCTGACGCTTGAGACTGATGCCGAAGGGTGGCAATCCACACTGGTTGTGGTGCTGCTTGGAAAGGAGGGAGAACTGTCAGAAAGTAAGATGCTTACAGGATTAAAGCGTCGACTAAATGCAAGAAAGGAGGGGTTTACCATCGAAGCCTTTCCCAATAAGCCAGCAGGCATTGGGCGAGCCTATGGCGACCTGTTATTGGTCTATTATGTTGATAGTGAAATCACAGAAAAAGCAGCTTCGAAACAGCTATCAGCAGATCAGTTGGTAGAGATGGTTCGGGAAGAGGTATCAAGTGTGTGTGGTGAGGCGTTACCTCTGGGATTTAGCCAGGGGGCTATGCCGTATGGTGATGAGCGTGGACGGATAGAGGTGTGGCGTAAGTTGGTGCATCATGCCATCCATAATATTCAAAACGGTGAAGGTAAGCGGGTATTTACTGATATGGAAAGTGTGAAATGAAAACAGTTCAATGGCTAATCGGTGTGATTCTTGTGGTGTTCGTTGCTCCGCTGTTTGCAGAGCCGGGTTATATCATTCGTTCAAGTGATCTAATGGATGAACCTTATCGAGATGCTACCCCGCTTGCTGAACTGAAAGAGGGTGCGACTGTAGAGATCCTTAAGCGCAAGGGTGGTTGGCTCCAGATTGAAAGTGCAGGTAAGCGAGGCTGGGTGAGAATGTCCAAAATACGCAAAGGCAAAGCCGCTACACAGCCGACAGCAGGAAAGGAGGCAAGTGGTGTTCTGGGTCTTGCTAGTGGACGCGCAGGTACAGGGAATGTGGTTTCGGCCACTGGGGTAAGAGGCTTGAATGAAGAGCAGCTGAAGGAAGCAAAATTTAATGCCAGCGAGGTGAAAAAGCTGGAGTCATTTGCTGTTTCAGAGCAAAAAGCAACCCGCTTTGCGCAGGCAGCAAAACTGGTTGCCAGAGAGCTTGAATTTATTCCAGCTGCAGCTGAATAGGAGAGAAGAATGGGATATCGAATTCTGCTGGCTATATTACTGCTATTGAGCACATTAACTGTGCATGCTTTTGATCTGGGAGGACTGGTTAAAGAGATTACGAAAGAGCAGAGTCCGGCATCAGAGACTGAGCAACAGCAAGCGAAGCAACCTGGGTTACTGGATTTACTGGGTGGAACACCAGTAGAGGAGGAGATTGCCATTGGCAGAGAAATTTGCGGCAGACTCTTGGGCGCTGCTCCGCTGGTGGATGATAAGCGGTTGCAACGTTACATCAACCAAGTTGGTGCCTGGGTAGCGAAGCAGAGTGGTCGCAGTGATCTCATATGGCATTTTGGAGTGATTGAGTCGCATGACATTAATGCGTTTGCAGCACCTGGCGGCTATATTTTAGTAACCAAAGGATTGTATAAAAAACTGCACAATGAGGCAGAGCTGGCTGGCGTGCTGGCTCATGAAGTCGGGCATGTCATTAAACAACACCATCTAAAAATATTAAAACAGGGACAGTTGATTGATATGGGAGGTGGCATCTTAAAGAAGAGAGCAAGTGGCGACGATAAAGGCCAGGCCATTGGAAAAATGATAGGCAGCGGGGCTGAAATTTTAGCTCGCGGGCTGGATAAAAATGCCGAATATGAAGCAGATCGCATTGGCGTGGTATTGGCAGCTAGGGCAGGCTATGACGCTTATGCCTTGCCCTCTGTGCTACAAGAGATAGGTCATGTAAGTGCAGGTGACAGCAGTGTTGCGCTATTGTTTAAGACGCATCCACATCCAGAGAAGCGGTTGATAGAGCTGGATGCTGCAATGGATGGGTATGCCGAACAGTTTGATAATGGAAAAACAATTGTGGGTAGATTTTATAAATTATAACTTTATTAATAAATTACGGTAGTAACACTTTTTAGAAGAAAAAATTATTTATGGGTTTAGAAAAATAATGGGGTTTGAAAAGGGATTTATGAGATGTAATAAGTTGCAGCTGTCTATTTATTTCCCTGGTATATATCTTCTAGCGCAGTTGAATGGATTAAAATTAAGGAGCAACAATGTCTAATAGTAGAGATGTTGTACTTGTAGTGGATGATGAACCGCTAAATTTGGAGATATTAACAGAACACCTGGAAGAGGCGGGATATGAGGTTGTTCAGGCAAGAGATGGCGTGCAAGCATGGGCGCAATTGGAAAAAACGCCCCACCGGTTTTCTGCTGTTCTTTTAGATCGTATGATGCCGAATATGGATGGCATGGGTGTTTTGGCGCTCATGAAGGCCAATGAAGAACTTGATGTTTTACCTGTAATACTGCAAACCGCAAAAGCAGCAAAAAGTGAAGTATTAGAAGGCCTTGAAGCGGGCGCATATTACTACCTTACCAAGCCTTTTGATAAGGCAACCATGCTGGCAATTGTAAAAACCGCCATTACTGATTTTAATAATCATGCTGGTCTACAATTGGAAGTATCGCAAGCTGTTCAAACAATGTCGTTATTAACTCAAGGGGAGTTTTCTTTTCAAACTTTAGAGGAAGGGCGGCTCATTGCTAATTACCTGGCAAAAATTGATCCAGCTGCAGATAAAGTGGTCATTGGATTATCAGAGTTGCTGATTAATGCTGTAGAGCATGGGAATCTTGGGATAACTTATCAGGAAAAAACTGATCTTATAAATGAAGGTATGTGGGAAAGTGAAGTTAATCGACGTTTAGCACTTCCAGAAAATGCAGAAAAAACTGTAACCTTGCGTTTTGAATCAGTAGATAATGAACTTACTTTTTTAATCAAAGATCAGGGTGCTGGTTTTGATTGGAAAAGCTATTTGGAGATAAGCCCAGACCGGATTTTTGATAATCACGGGCGTGGCATAGCAATGGCACGTGTTAAAAGCTTTGACTTGCTTGAATATCGTGATGGTGGAAGAGAGGTGTTTACAAAGTTGTGCCTAAATACAGATAAGTAAAAAATGCAAAGGCATATTTTTCAATATACTAAAAGTTAACTAAACTAAAAAATAATGTTGCGTTAATAGTTGAGTTGTTCATATGTCCTAGACGCTTCGTTCTCGAGAGCTTTTAATGAGATGCCATAAGGCAATAATCATCCATGCTACATTCAGCATTAATGCACCTAATGCGCCCATATAGATGGTATTAAGACCTACCAGGAATGCTCCCGTTAGATTATATATATGGTAAGCCGGAGAGGTGTTTGTTAACTTACCCTTAGAGATCATAGCGTATGCGTATAATAGAGTAATCGCGCCTGCGATACCGACTATTTGTGAAGCTAATTCTACTGTAATCATAATTTTGTTAAATCTGTTTAAATTAAATGAAAAATGCATTTTGCAAATTGAGCTAATTGCATATAAGAAGGATAGATGCTGTTTTTAAATAACAAAAGCAAATTTCTATTTATTTGTGCATTTCTTATCTTTAGCACAATGGGTGTTTATTGGCAGGTTACTGAATTTGAGTTTCTTGATTGGGATGACACAATATACCTTACAGAAAATCCCAATGTACAAGCAGGAATAACATGGGATGGCATAAAGTGGGCTTTTGGCTCTTTTCATGCAACAAATTGGCATCCACTTACCTGGCTTTCACACATGCTCGATGTACAGGTATTTGGAATGGATGCTGGTTGGCATCATTTGAGTAATGTCCTATTTCATGCCATTAATGCATTGCTGCTGTATTTAATACTGTCACGAATAACGGGATTAATGTGGCGCAGTTTTTTTGTTGCAGCACTATTTGCTTTGCATCCATTGCATGTTGAATCAGTAGCCTGGGTTGCTGAACGCAAGGATGTGTTAAGCACCTTTTTCTTCATGTTGGCAATATATTGCTACACGTTCTATATCCAGCATCCTCAGTTGAAGCGATATCTCTTGGTTGTAATCTGTTTTGCTCTTGGGTTAATGGCAAAACCGATGCTGGTCACACTTCCTTTTGTTTTGCTGTTATTGGATTATTGGCCACTAAAACGTTTTCCAATTACATATTTGACTGATTGCAATGTCAGTGTTTTGGGTCAGCGATCATCAGTGCTTTGGCTTGTTTTGGAAAAAATGCCTTTGCTGATGCTGTCTATAGTCTCTTCTGTAATTACCTTTGAGGCTCAAAGTAAAGGCGGTGCGGTTACAGGCTTTGGTGGCTCTATGGCTCATGGTTCAGTTGATTCTGTTGCAATTGGTTTTGGCTGGATAGAGCGCTTGTCAAATGCACTTGTCTCATATGCAAGCTATCTTGGTAATACATTTTATCCTCGTGGATTATCTTTTTTTTATCCATACAGAACAGAAATTCAGAGCGAAGAACTCATTCAATCAGCAGTCTTGATATTGGTGATTTCGCTGGTTGCAATATGGCAAATTAGGCGTAAACCCTATCTCTTTATCGGATGGTTTTGGTTTGTTGGAATGCTTGTGCCTGTAAGTGGTGTTGTGCTCGTGGGTTGGCAATCAATGGCAGATAGGTACACCTATGTGCCATTAATCGGCGTTTTTATGGCGATTGCCTGGGGTGTTCCAGAGCTTACAAAAAAATGGCCTAAGCGAGATGTGATTTTGTCGCTTGCTATGACCGCGTCAATTTTTGCATGTGTAATTTTGTCATATATCCAGATTGGTTATTGGCGCAATAATATTTCACTTTATGAACATGCCGCTGAAGTTATTCCTGAAAGCGCTTTTGTGCATTTTAAAGTGGGAACAGTGCTGGCAGAAAAAGGCGAGTATGTAAAAGCGCAGGCGGCGTTTGAATCAGCTTTGCGTGTGGAACCCTTTGATCTGCGTTCTCGCTTTAATCTGGGGCTTGTATTTCTGCGTTTAAAACAGTTTGAAAATGCTATTGAACAATTTAATGAGCTACTTAAGCGCTATCCATCTTATACAGCGGCAGAGCAACAGATAGAGATTGCACGTGCGATGTGGAAGCGGCAGCAGATGGCAACTGCTGTTAACAGTTCTCCAGAGGTTTATATGCGACGGGGAATATTGCTGGAGCAGCAAGGAAGAGTCCAGGATGCGATATTGGTGTATAAGCAGATCGTGCAATATAAACCAGAGTATATTCAAGCTCATCAAAAACTGGGGTTTTTATTCTATAAATTAAAGAGAGTTGATGAAGCTATTGCACACTATAAAACGCTAGCGAAGTTGCAACCAGATTCATTTGTTGTGCATTACAATCTTGGGTTGGCTCTGGTGGATAAAGGGCAGCTTAATGAGGCTATAAAATCCTACCAGCAAGCGTTACGCATCCGGCCTGCCGCAGCAGAAATTTATAATAATCTGGGTGTTGCATTTTTCCGAAATGGAATGATCAAGCAAGCCATAGATAGCTTCCAAAATGCTATACGGATTAAACCAGATTATGCGCAGGCAAAAAACAATCTTAATCGTGCACTTAATGTCCAGTCTAATGGGCATTAAACTCCTGCATTAACAACTCTCGCATTGTTGTATCTGCATTTCTGCTCTATCGTTTAAAATGTAAAGGTATAATTTTGATATGGCGTGGGCTGCCAGGAGTAATATATGACAACTATTAAGCTTGATCAGATGATTATAAATAGATCGCATAATCAATCTGTTAATGTCTCTGCTGCGGCTAAAATGAAAAGCTCCAACGGTGCTAGTGTAGGCAATGAAACTCAGCTTTCGGTTGCTAATCGACATATGGAGTTGTTATACAAATCTGCGATTGAAAAGCTAAATACAGTTTTACAGCCGGATTTTGGGCCGAATGCTATCCAAAGTTCAGCAGAATTAGACGTTTCACCAGAGGCTACAGCTGGGCGTATTGTGTCACTCTCAACGGCTTTTTTTGGAGCATTCCGTGAACAGAATCCAGAGTTGGGTGATGAGGAAGCGCTAAATCAGTTTATGTCAACCATTGGCAGTGGGATTGAACAGGGGTTTGCTGAGGCTCGGGAAATTCTTGATGGACTACAGGTGCTAAATGGTGATATTGCCACCAATATTGATACAACCTACGATCTTGTACAGCAGGGCCTACAGAATTTCAAAGATTCTATTTCAACCGGCCCGGTAGATGTCTGATTAAGACTGCGTATCTTCTCCTTTGCCTGGAAAGATATTGTAGAGTGCTGTGCCAATACCAATTAAGCCTGAAACTATAGCTGAGTATCCAATAGCCATTAGTGATAAATTAAAATTCCACTCTTCCAAAAGAAGCAGGCTGATGGTGCTGGCTTTCATCATCTTGCCCATTGCAACTCCAGCTATTACAAACCCTGTTCCAAATGCCAAGTAGCCGAATGACATGCCTGTGGATGGAATGCCGTATCGTACGACAAACACACCAGCGGATATGAGTGTAACAGCGATTCCTAAAAGTTGATGAAGTAGTTCGTTCATTAATGCTGGAGTAGTGTGTTATCTGTTAATGATTGAGTTGCTTGAATTGGGCTGTCTGTGAGGAATTCTCTATTGAAAAAACCGGCAAGCTCATGAGGTTGCAGTGGCTTGCTAAAGTAGTAACCCTGTACAAAATCACACTTCAATGCGCGTATTAAAGTCAGTTGGTCCTGGTCTTCAACCCCTTCTGCAATGGTACTCAATCCAAGGCTGTGACTCATTGCAATAATGGCTTGAACCAGAGAAGCATCTTCTGGTAGTTTTGCCATATCCTGAATAAATGATTTATCAATTTTGATGGTGTCGACAGGAAAGCGTTTGAGATAACTGAGCGATGAATGCCCAGTACCGAAGTCATCGATTGAAAGCTTGATTCCCATCTCTTTAAGTTTATGCAACTGTTGCGTAGTTGTCGCGGTGTCTTCTAACAATAGGCTTTCAGTAATCTCTAAAACTAAAAATTTTGTTGGATATTTTGTTTCGTCCAAAATTCTTTCCAGTGTGTCTATCATTCGGCCAGTCATCATCTGACGGCTTGATAGATTTACAGAAATAATAAGTGGAGACATGCCCTCTTTAATCCACTGTTGACCTTGTTGGCATGCGGTTTTAAGCACCCATTCACCTATTGGGTTGATTAAGCCTGTCTCTTCAGCCAGCGGGATAAAATTATCTGGTGTAATCCAACCATGCTCTGGGTGATGCCATCTGATCAGTGCTTCCAAACTGCTAATGCGTCCTGAAGAGAGATCAATGATAGGTTGGTAGCAAATGCTGAACTCATCCCTTTCTATGGCGCGACGAAGGTCAAGCTCCATCGTCATACGGGCTTGTGCATTTGCGTTAATCTCTTCAGTGAAAAAGTAGTATTGATTTCTGCCTACGGCTTTTGCTTGATACATGGCTATATCAGCGTTGCGCAGAAGCACTGCCGGGTCAGTGCTGTCGTGTGGCGATAGGCTAATGCCTATACTGGCACCAATATAGGCTTCATTACCATCAAGAAGAAAGGGTGCTGCAAAAGTGTGAATGATTTTTTCAGCAACCTGGGCAGCGGAATTTGCTGAACCGATCATTTGCAGGATGACAGTAAATTCATCTCCGCCAAACCGGGCGACGGTGTCAACTTCGCGAATACATGTCTTTAGACGGTGTGCTGCTTGTTGTAATAGGAGGTCGCCTTTGTCATGGCCAAGTGTGTCGTTGACTGATTTAAAATTATCCAGATCAATAAATAGCAGAGCAAGTATTCCGCGTTGCCGGCGAATAGTTGCCAGTGCATCAGAAAGGCGTTCTAGAAATAGTGTGCGGTTGGGCAGGCCTGTAAGATTGTCATAAGTGGCTTGCAGCAATATCTGTTCTTCATCCTGCTTTTGTTCGGTGATGTCCCTTAGAATGGCAACATATTGCACAGACTCGTTGTGTTCTCCGGTTTGAACTGTTGCGATAGAGAGCCATGTGGGGAAAACCTCTCCATTTTTTCTTTTATTCCAGACCTCTCCGGCCCAATGGCCGCGGGCTTTAAGTGCGGCCCAAAGCTTTTCATAAAATATGGCATCATGCCGATTTGACCGTAACAGCTGTGGATCCTGTCCAAGGATTTCATCTTCAGAATAACCCGTCATACGGCAGAAGGCAGAATTCACTGCTTTAAGCCGGTTTTTAATATCCGTTACCATGATGCCTTCAGAGGTGGTCTCAAATACCGTTGCTGCCAGTCGCAGTTGTTCTTCAGCTTGCTTGCGCTCGGCTATTTCTTGCGTTAATTCAGTCGTGCGTTGGTTAATAAGTGTTTCCAGGTGGTCATGAGAGACAGTGGTTTTTTGCAGATTGTCCAGCATGTGGTTAACGTCGATACAAATGGTGCCGATCTCATGCTTCAGACCTGTTGGCATGCGTTTATTCAACCCCTGGGGTGTTTGGGTAATCTGCTTCAGAATGGCGCTTAATGTAGCAACGGGTCTGGTCAATTTCCTTTCAAGCAGCAACATGGCTGCTATCAGAACTGAAAGTATGGACATTGTAAGCACCCAATGAATCAGTATGGAGACTTCGCTTTGCAGCTGGATGCTGTCAGCGCGCTGATTCAGGTGTTCTCTGGCCTGATTAACCATATGATCTAGCGATTGGTTGAGCTTTTCAAAAGTGATGCGGAGTTGGTCAGGTTGTTGCAGGTTGGTTCGCAATAGCCTGTTGTGTTGCATGTTGATTGCTAGTGCGGTCTCAATAAATTGTTGGTAACCCTGTTTGATTCTATCGAATGACTGGTTGAAATCACTGGTCGTATCGATTGCTTTGATCTCATCTAGTAGCTCAGTAATGTGGCTATCCTCTTTCAGAGATGTGATTAGATACTCTTTATTTTTATTCAGTGTTGCCTGCAATACCTGATGCTGGATGATTTCGATGTTATGGCGTAGTTGTTCTGTCTTCTGTTGAACTTTGAGGTCAATCTGAAAAATTGACTGCATCTCTTTTTGCAATATAGTCATGAGCTGCAGATTGATTAACGTGCCCGCAACAACAGCAAAAAAGATGACAGCAAAGACAATAAGCAATCGGTTTTTGAGGGAAGAGGATTTCACCAGTGTCTTTCCTCATTTTGTGTGAGGGTGTCTGTTTCAGATGTTGGCAGTGCGATATTGAATGTATACGTGAAAATATAATGTGCGGGGATAAATTGTACTAAGTAATTAGGGGTGAAAAGCTGAATAGCAATATCGCATATTGTGGTTGTGGGAAATAGCTGCGATTTTTTTATATGTTGCATGCGCGTGATTATCGATACTGAGTTTAAGAGTGATCCATAGATGTTTGTGCATCTTCTTCTCGTGCGTCAAGCGAGCATAGTATACTGCGCAATTATCTGTTTGTATAAGCAACAACAACCATACAGATCAAGGTTAATATAATCTGTGTCAAATACCTGTTTTGTATGATTCATTAGACTAGTCTATTGCCGTGAATGTGATGTTTAGTGCACCTGTAATCTATATGAATTTTGAGATGTTTTTTAATGTTATTGAGGTTATGTAGCGTGTTTTCGATTCAAAAGGGGGGTGCCCTATTATTGGGCCTTGTCATCAGTACAGTGAGCTGGGGAGCAGAGTGGAATAATGCAAGTGCACAAAAAGAGCGTGCATTGGCTATGAAACCAAACTATAACCGCGGGCTTGAGCTCTATCGTATCTGCGCTAAATGCCATAATAAACAAGGCTGGGGACGGCGTGATGGCTCTTTCCCGCAGATATCCGGGCAGCACTACAATGTATTGATTAAGCAGCTTGTGGATATGCGTGAAAACAACCGTGAAAATCCATCCATGCAGCACTTTGTGATGCCGGAAATGCTCGGTGATGCTCAGGCATTGGCAGATCTTTCCTACTATATTTCCAAATTACTGATGACGCCGGCAAATGGAAAAGGGCGGGGCAAGCAACAAGCGCGCGGAGAAGAGCTCTACATGGATAAGTGCATTGGCTGTCATGGAGACCATGGTGAAGGCAACAATGAGAAATTTTTCCCACGCATTCAAGGGCAGCACTACCGGTATATGCTTCGTCAGTTTAAATGGATAAAGGCGGGAGAGCGGCTCAATGCACACCCTGACATGCAAATCCGGATTGAGAACTTTACAACTGAAGATTCCAAAGCAGTTGTAGACTATATTTCACGCTTAAAACCGCTAAAAGAGCTGGTGGCTCCGTCCCGGAAGTGGAGAAACCCCGATTTTGAATAAGGCTGATTTAGCTTATTCCAGGGTTGGCGCAGGAAAAAACCACACCACTTACAGATCAATAGCTTGCGTTATGTGAGTGTAAACACGCACAGAATTTAGGTTATACTGCCCCGCTTAGGTGCGGGATAAAAACCAAATTACAGCAAACGTGTGGCCAATGGGTGAGTTTAAATGTTATATGTTTTCATGGACCACCTTCAATTTGTTGCTGATCCTTATCATATTACGTTTTAAAAAAATGAATATTCAAACTGCTGATTTTCTTAAAAAAGGCCTGAAAGTACTTCTCCTTACACTGCTTGTGCCGATCACTAATGCCATGGCTGTGGATGACCCCTGGCCCATGTTTCTCCACAACCCGCAACACAACGCCCAGTCGACCTCCACCCTTGCCCCGCCACTTGAACCACTCTGGGAATTCGATGCGGGAGATCTCATCTACGCCTCACCTGCGGTGGCTGATGGCAAGGTTTTCATTGGTTCACTCTCCGGTGTCTTTTATGCCGTCGATCAGCAGACGGGAGAGCCGGTCTGGAACTTTGAAACCACCGATGAGATCACCTCCTCCGCAACCGTCAACAACGGCAAAGTCTATTTTGGTGGCAAAGATGGCACGCTTTACTGCCTGGATGCCGCTGACGGCAAATTGATCTGGGAGTACAAAACCCAAGGCAAGATTGTCAGCTCTCCCACTCTGGTGGATGGCATCGTCTATTTTGGCTCTAACGACATGAGCTTTTATGCGCTCAAAGCCGATGATGGCGGCTTTATCTGGTCAACCCCCTTGGCCAAAAAAGCCTCCAGCTCGCGGGGCATCTATGCCTCACCGGCCGTAGGACACGGACTGGTCTACGTGGCACGCAAAGGTTTTAAAGTCTATGCGATGGATGCTAAAGATGGCCGCATTGTATGGGAGTTCAAAACCCACTCAGCCAATTACGCCTCACCTGTGCTCCAGGGCGACACCCTCTACGTCGGCAGCTATGACCGCAACCTCTATGCACTGGATGCAAAGACGGGCAAAGCCCGCTGGCAAGCCGCGCTGGACGAGTGGATCTACGCCTCACCCACCCCCTTTGAAGGCGGCATCATGGTGGGCACCAAAGAGGGTATCGTCACTGCATTTAACAGTGCAGATGGCAAGCAACGCTGGTCACATAATCTCCGCGCTCCTATCAGCGCCACGCCAGCAGTCACCCAAAATGGCATTGCCTTCATAGCCAATGAGTATGGCGAGCTAACGGCGGTGAGTACAAAAAACGGACAACCCGTCTGGCAGGAGACACTGCCCGATGATGGCTTTCACTCCTCCCCGGCTATTGTGGGTGATCGGCTCTATATTGGCACCATGAATGGCTATTTGATGGCTTGGGGGCGGAGGTAGA
>Ga0316192_10000039_pt1 | contig 70509 bp, 61 predicted proteins | sample MerIslwburrow_MG_FD_204931 | JGI IMG/M metagenome (GOLD analysis project Ga0316192, IMG submission 204931) | Coastal sediment microbial communities from Maine, United States - Merrow Island worm burrow | ecosystem: Environmental > Aquatic > Marine > Coastal > Sediment | place: USA: Maine...
GCTATCCGCCTTGGTGGCTGCGGCATGGCGGGTGGTGATTTGGCTTTTGCCGGACCGGAGGTGCCTGCGGTGCGTGTGCCTGTTGCCGTAAAGCGGATTACTGAAGCTTATGCTGAGCAACGCGAAGGAGAAGAAAAATTTTCTACCTGGAGCCGCCGATTGGGGCCAGATTACTTTGATAAGCTGTTGCAGGATCTGACTCAAGTACGTGAATTTGAGTTGCCGATGCTGCAACGCGATCACGGTGATAGTGCCGTATTTAAGGTGCAGTCCACAGGCGTGGGCGAATGTGCGGGTGCTTCAATTGATCCGGTCGATAAATTGTTGCTGGACATTGCCTATGAGCGCAATCTGCGAGATGCCTTTGCTGTCAAGCGTAAATTCAGAGAAGCTGCTGAGAGCATGGATAATGTCTTCTCACTTATTGGGCGCGCACTGTTGATTTCAGCAGGAGCAGAAGAGGCGAACCCAGCAGAAGGTCAGATGGCAGCAGCAGTTGCTGCGGCTCTACCTGATGATCAAGCTGCCGCAGAGGCCTATGCTGAACGCTACATGCAATTTACAGGTTGGGCTAGTGAGCTGGATGAGTTGGTCTATCCAAAACTGATGGAAGAGACCGATGCCTGGCTAAAGCGTGCGCGTATGGCATGCCGTACAATGCAGGCTAATCGAAATAAAAAAAGCAGCTAATCGCCAGTAAAAAAGCAGGAGCAGTTCAGTCTATGCTGTAGGCGGATCTGCGCCTGTATTTTTTGTAGTAAAAGGAGGTTTTTTCCCAGATAGCTGAATAGGTGATTCATCTATATGCCTGGCTGGATGCGGTCTATCGTAAGCCTGGTTGAAATTATGGTTTGTGCGCCTTGGCTAAAAAGTAGTGTTTCACTGTTGTATTAGAGGCAAAGAAATAATAGATTACCCTCTCCATAGTCATATATATTCAACTTCTAGGCTGCGTTTCATAATGCATCCTTGCTGTTGCGCAGGTAAGAAGCTGGAACGACACCTCCGCATCAGATGAACAAACATTCTCTTAGCGCAAGTGCATGGATCAAAGCGCAAAATTCATCAGGAATTGATATAGCACATTGAGCTGACTACATGTAGCAGTTGATGCTTGTGCTGAGCTGCGGGCAAAGAACAGGAATGATGTTTGTTCCGTATAGTGTAATGAATATATCAAATTAGAATTGGGTGTATTGAATGATTGAGCAGGCAAACATTCAACAAATTGATAAGCTAATTGCAGAGTATTGCTCTTCGCACTGGAGGGAATTGCTGGAAGAAAATAAAGAGACAACTACATATTCAAAAGGTAGATATATCTTTAGAGAAGGGCAGGAAGCTAAGCGAATTAAAATTATTATAAAAGGAAAGGCAAAGGTTTTTCTCACCTATAAAACAGGTCGGGAACAAATTGTCCGCCTTGCTGCAAATGGTCAAATAGTAGGGCATAGAGGATTTGGTGGCGACCATTATTATTCTGTAAGCTGCAAAACCTTGGAAGATACGACAGTTGCGCATATCCCGCTTGAGCTTTTTCAAGAAGCCCTAATGGAGAATAATCAATTCTGTTATCAGTTCATGATGTTCTTTGCGGAAGAGCTGCGTGCTTCTGAGTACCAGCTGAAGAGCTTTACGAATTTGGATGTTCGCCAACGTATGGCAGAGGCGCTCATTTATAACCTCAAGACGTTTGGATATGACAGGAAAAGAAAAAAAATACTAAGTCATACTTTAAGCCGGAAAAATTTTTCCTGTTTGATTGGGGCGACCTACGAGTCTGTTGTGCGTGTTCTGAGTGATTTTGACAAAAGTGGTGTCATACAGATTCTCAACAAGGATATAAAGATCCTAAAATCCAGAGAGCTGGATAGGATCAGAAAAGGCGTTTAACCTGCTTATGCTGGTAAGGGTGAAACGGCTGGTTCTGAATATATCCAGCTTAGCCTGCTGGTTTAATAAAGTCCCGGAGACGAAAAAGGCATGATCGATACTGTGATTAACTACCTCAAAAAATGCTTCCCGGTTAATGTGAGCAAAACAGAGCGGACAATGCGTTTACTAGTTGGACTAGTTTTGATTGCGGCCTCTTTTCTAGACTTTATTACTCAAGACCAAGAGTTCTGGCTTGTGGTTATAGGCTGGTTGGGTGTTATGTCAGGCGCTGTATCACACTGCCCCATTTATGGCTTATTCGGCATCAATACAGCAGAGAATGACTAACTGTAGAACATGCTGTAACAATTGCTATCTTGTCTTTAATTCAGCTGGTATCACCGCCTTTTCATGCAGTTTAAGAGGTTGTGGTGGTCTCAAAATGCCTCTATGCACTAATGATGTTATGACGCTAGGCCGTAAGGCATAGTTCAGGCGGCGTATGGTCATGCAGAACATACAGGACAGCCAAAGTGTTGTAGTTTTACTCTCCAATGTGCAGATTATTGTGAGTAGTTGCAGTTCTTCAATTACCAATATATTGGTGAAATCTGGTTCTTTAGTGGGGCGCTGAGCGAAAGCTTATTCATCAGATGCTGCATGCTATTTTGAGTATGAATAAGAAGTAGTAGCCCGAAATATACAAGCAAAATTAGTGAGAAAAAGTCTGCTTTTTAAGGTTGGTGATTAAGGGTAAAAAGCAGGATAAATACATAAGCAAAATGGTCAGTTAATTACACAAGTAAAACGCTCAAGTATATACATTAGTGTAATGGTCAAGTAAATATATAAGTAGAATAATCAAGTAATTACAAAAAAAGAAATGATAGGGAAATAACGTAATAATTCACCTACAAAGTAGTGGAAATTGATCTGCATCATTTTTCAAATTCAGCCCCCAATGATACCGTTTCTTTCGAATGCGATAGGTGCCTTAAAGGCGTGCAACAAAACATGTTAATTAAGCTGTAACATGGCAGTTGAAATACTTAAGTCTCAAAGAATCGCCTTCAAAGTTACTATAAAAATATTTAATTCCCATCCCTTGCCACTTTAGGGTAGAAAAGAAAATGTCTAATGTAAAAACGCATAAAGTAGAACAGTTGGTTATGGCGGCAGTCGGTTTCTTCTGGTGCTTTCTCATGTGGTTTGCCAGTGCTGCCTTCGTTCCCACCATCGCCTCAGAGTTTGGTCTTGGCATTAAGGGTGTGGCGCTGCTTGCCAGCTCCGCTATCTGGACTGCACCAATTGCCCGACCGTTGGCTGGTTGGGCTGCTGATAAATTTGGCGCCCCCAGAGCTTTCGTGCTCATCCTGGTGGTAACGGGTGGGTTTAGTATCTTGTCAGGGCATGCCGATACGTTGGCTCCAGCTGTGGGCATATCTGAGTATCAATTCTTATTCTGGACGCGAGTTGTTGTTGCTACTGCCGGTATTGCCTTTGTGGTTGGCATCCAGCATGTAGCACAATGGTTTGAGTCTGAGGAGATGGGGGCTGCAGAAGGGCTCTATGCAGGTACCGGTAATGTGGGTGCGGGTGTTGGCGCTTTGATGCTGCCGAGGCTGTACGGCCTTGATTATCATACTGCCTTTGTCCATCTCGGTATTGTGGCTTTTGTTATTGCCGCATGGATTCTCTTCCGGGGTGTGGCTGCCAAGAGTATTGAGCAGGCTGCGATGGCTAAAAAGACAGCGACCTTCAAAGATACATGTTTTGTTTGGACTCGCCATGCAGCGATTGCACTGATGTTTGCCTATGCCATGTGCTTTGGTCTCGAGATAGGCATGAATGCCTGGCTGCCTGGTTACTATAAAATGGGTTTTGCTGACGCCATTAAGGCGCTTGGCTTTGAGAGTCTTGTTGATGTGCAGATTGCGGCGGGATCATTTGCTGCGGTCCAATCCTTCAACGCTTCGCTCTTCCGTCCATTCTCGGGCTGGATCTCAGATATTTGGCAGAGAAATAAGTGGACACCTTTCCCGCTGCTTTCCAAGAAGCTTTACTATGCGCCACGTATTCACTTCCTGATGTTTGCGCTGGTATCCATCACGATCACCATGATTTTGCTAACTGTTGCAGGTATGACGGGTAATCTGATTTGGTCAGTGCTCTTCTTGGCGATATTTGGCATCACGGTGAGCTTTGGTACAGGTGGAACCTTTGCGATTGTCCCGCTGATGTTCAAAGAGCGTCCAGGTACAGCAACCGGTTTTATTGGTGGCGTCTCTTGTGCGGGCGGTATCGTTTACCCACTTATCTATGGTCAAGCTGCCGGATGGTTTCCAGAGGGCGGCATCCATATGGGTTACGCGCTTGTTGCGGTTTGTATGTTTATCCCATTTATTATCTATTACGTTTGGGCTATGCATTGGGATGTTCATCCAGAAGATCATGGCTTTGGCAGCAAAGAGAAATGGTTGGGTGAAACAAAAACAAGCCCAGCGAAGCCTGCAACTGTCAGCGCTGACTGATAATTATTGAAGAATAAATCGAGGTAAATGTTATGGGTGGCCACGCAGAACCAGATGAGTCATATGTATATGAGCCATGGTACAAATACGGGATCTACTTCCTGTTTTTTGAAGCAGCTATTGCTATTGGTGTAACGATCTACTCGCTTTCAATGAGTTTTTCAGGGCAGACGGTGCAGTTCAAAAAGAAGATGGTTCATACACAGACGAAAGCAGAGCGGTTGCAAGCAGAGCAGGCACCGGTTGGTCAGCAGTGCCAAGCACTAGAAAAGCAGTTGCAAGATTGTTTGCGAGCAGCTGGCAAGTAGACGTGTAGATGCGCTGAAATCAATTTGATGTGGAAAAGAGATCAAAAAATATGGCTACATTTAAAAAGATTCTAATCCCCTACTATGGGTCAGAGGCATGTAAGAGAGCAGCCGGTAAAGCAATGGAGATAGCCAAGGAGCAGGGTGCAGAGCTGATTGGCTTGAAAGTTATTGCTTTCTCTTTTGAGACGATAGCTCCTTCCGATAACCTTTGGGAGGCGATCAGAGAAGATCTTCAAAGTAAAGCGGAAGCTACTCTTGCACGGCTTAAAGAGCAGGCTGAAGAGGCTGGGCAGGAGATTAAGCTTGAGGTTCGCGAGGGCGATGCAGAAGAAGAGATCGTGAATGTTGCAAATGAGTTGAGTGCAGATCTTATCGTAATGTCCTTGGGTGGCAGAGTAAGTCGTCTAGGTAGATTTCTTGGAAAAGGCCAACAGAAGTTTAGTGTTCGCACGTTGGTTGGTGAGGCTCCGTGCCCTGTGATGTTTGTAAGCTAAATCATGCCTGATAAAGATTTAGTGAAGATAGAGCAATATATTCCTTATGTTGCAGGAGTAGGTCTGGTGGGTTTGGTGACTAGCTTGTACCTACTCTCGGATTTCTCAGAACCGTTGTTGAATTTAGTAAGAGAATATTTAAATCATTTTTCATCCTAGAGGATGGGCTGGTTGCAAGTAGGGTGCAAATAGCAAGAAAATTGGTTCATTTGACAAAATAAAAAGGCTAGTGCTGTTTAGAGATCGACTGCAAAAATAGTTTGTGAAGTTAAGTGAATTAAGGCTTTTTGTACGTAATTTTAGCGAAGTCTTCTAGAAACCAGATATCGGGAATAAGTTAGATTGTTCCAGATTGTTTTTGGCTTAGGTTAAGTTTTATGATCTAGATCATTTTTTAACCTATATCATGAAGTGTAAGGTGCTTATGGATTTAGACTGTCTGCGCCGTTGCAATAGTGACCAAACAAGAAGGAAAGTTTACTTTTGTCGGTATCATTATTAAGCAGTTGGATCCCCGGTTTGATAAGGCATTCTGGTGTTATCAATATGGTGAGTCCCTGTTGTTGTGATGTGTATCAATTGAATAATTGATATTTTTGACCCACCAAAAACCGTGTGGAAATTTTAACAATTACGAGGCTGAATAAATGGCTGATTTAAAAGAATGGAATGTGGAGGACGAAGCATTCTGGGAACGAGAAGGGAAAAAAATTGCTAATCGCAATTTATGGATCTCCGTACCAAGCTTGCTTTGCGGGTTTGCTGTTTGGTTGTACTGGGGCATTATTACTGTACAAATGCTCAACTTAGGATTTCCCTTTCAGAAGTCTGAACTATTTACACTGATGGCTATTGCCGGTTTTACCGGTGCAACACTGCGTATACCAAGTAGCTTTTTTATTCGAATTGCTGGTGGACGTAATACCATCTTCTTCACTACGGCACTGTTGATGCTGCCAGCCGCGGGTGCAGGTATTGCATTGCAAGATGCAAACACCCCGCTTTGGGTTTTCCAGTGTTTGGCTTTCCTTTCCGGGTTTGGTGGCGGTAACTTCGCTTCCTCCATGTCCAACATCAGCTTCTTTTTTCCTAAAAAGCAGCAGGGTCTGGCGCTTGGTTTGAATGCAGGTCTGGGTAATGCGGGTGTAACCACCATGCAGATCCTGGTGCCGCTGGTTATGACCTTTGGCCTGTTTGGCGGCGACTCTATGACCCTACAGAGTACTTCTGGTACGCTGATTGGTAAGATCCCTGCTGGTACAGAGACCTATCTTCACAATGCTGGTTTCGTATGGTTATTGTTCCTGATTCCACTGGCTTTTGCTGGTTGGTTTGGCATGAACAACATTCGTACTGAGCATGTATCACCGCACATTGGTTCACCTATCGGCGCTTTCTCCAAGATTACTGGACTGCTGTTGATTGGTTTTATTGGTGCAGCAGCTGGCCTTTATGTCATTCTGCCTGCTCCAATTGGAATCGGTGCACCAAACTGGGCCAAGTGGCCTGTGATTCTCTCTGTACTCTTCGTCGTGGTCATGATGATGAAGTTGGTGCCGGGTGACATCAAACCGAACCTGGCGCGTCAGTTTAAAATTTTCCACCATAAACACACCTGGATCATGAGCATCATCTACGTCATGACCTTTGGTAGCTTTATTGGTTACGCAGCAGGCTTCCCGCTATCTATTAAGGTAGTCTTCGGCTTCCAGCATCTTGCCGATGCTGCTGGTGGTGCAATGGATCATTCGCAGAAAAACCCTAATGGGCCGTCTGCACTGACCTACGCTTGGATGGGACCTTTTATTGGTGCCTTCATTCGCCCTGTTGGTGGTTGGATTGCCGATAAGGTTGGTGGTGCTAAGGTGACACATTGGGTTTCAATCACCATGGTTGGTAGTGCGTTGGGTGTTGCTTACTTCATGAAAGCGGCTTATGCCTCAGCTACTCCAGAAGAGTTCTTCTGGCCTTTCTTCCTGCTCTTCCTGCTGCTGTTTGCAGCTACCGGTATTGGTAACGGTTCTACCTTCCGTACCATTGCAATGGTGTTTGATAAGGAACAGGCTGGCCCTGTATTGGGTTGGACCTCAGCTGTTGCAGCCTATGGTGCCTTCATTATCCCCAAGGTATTTGGTGAGCAGATTAAAGCAACTACACCTGAGAACGCGCTGTACGGATTTGCAACGTTCTACTTTGTTTGTTTGGTCATTAACTGGTGGTACTACCTGGGACCAAAGCGGGAATATGATAACCCGTAATATTTCCTGCTAAAGAAAGCGGCAACAATTTCGATTGTTGCCGCTTTTTGCAGCTTTAGAGTTCAAAAAACACACATGAAAAATATGTTTCTACAAGCGCATAGTCAAATGAGAGGTTACAAATTATGAGTCACTTCATTGACCGTCTACGATTCTTTTCGAAGACGCCCGAAACTTTTTCCAAAGGGCATGGAATAGTGACCAATGATGATAGGGCGTGGGAAGATACCTATCGCAATCGTTGGCGCCACGATAAGGTTGTCCGGTCAACCCATGGTGTGAACTGCACCGGTGGTTGTTCTTGGAAAATCTTTGTTAAGAATGGTTTGGTTGCATATGAAATGCAGCAGACTGATTATCCGCGTACCCGCGAAGATCTGCCTAACCATGAGCCTCGTGGTTGCCAGCGTGGCGCAAGCTTCTCATGGTATCTCTACAGTCCTCACCGCATTAAGTACCCACTGCTACGTGGACGTCTGATGGAGCTTTACCGCGCAGAGCGATCTGCCGGAAAAGATCCGGTTGAAGCTTGGGCGGCAATCCAGGCCGATCCAGCCAAGCGCAAAAAGTATACAGCTGTACGTGGATTGGGTGGCTTTGTTCGCAGTGACTGGAATGAAGTGACTGAAATTATTGCCGCTGCAAACGTCTACACCATTAAGAAATGGGGCCCTGATCGCATCTATGGATTCTCACCGATTCCAGCTATGTCAATGATCAGTTATGCAGCCGGTTCACGCTATCTCTCATTGATCGGTGGTGCATGTGGTTCATTCTACGATTGGTACTGCGATCTGCCGGCTGCATCCCCACAGGTTTGGGGTGAGCAGACTGACGTGCCTGAAGCGGCCGATTGGTATAACTCAAAGTACATCATCATCTGTGGTGCTAACCTGCCGATGACCCGTACCCCTGATGCGCACTTTGCAATTGAATCACGCTATAACGGTACCAAGATAGTCTCTATGGCACCTGATTATGCAGAATTCGTAAAGTTTGCTGATCTGTGGATGCCGGTTAAACAGGGTCATGATTCAGCTGCCTTTATGTGTATGACGCATGTTGCATTGAACGAATTCCATGTTCAGAAGCAAGATCCATACTTCCTGGAATATGCGCGCACCTATACCGATTTGCCGATGCAGGTTCTGTTGCGCAAAGATGGTGACCGTTTTGTTTCCGATCGCTTCCTGCGTGCGTCAGATTTTGACAAAAACATGGGCGAGAAGAACAACCCTGAGTGGAAAACGGTTGTCTATGATTCTAAAACCAATGCGTTCGTTTGTCCTAACGGTTCAGTGGGTTTCCGCTGGGGTGAAGATGGTAAATGGAACCTGTTGCCTAAGAATTCTGCTGACCAGTCGGAGATTGAAGCAGAGCTGACTAACGTTGGCGCGAGCGATGACGTAGTAACGATTTCCTTTCCTCACTTCGCTCCTGGCGAAGACGATACCATTCAGCGTAATGTTCCTGTGCGCAAACTGACAATCGACGGAGAAGAGGTATTAGTGACCTCTGTCTACGATATGACGATTGCACAGTACGGTATTGATCGTGGTTTAGGTGACAATCTCGCTACTGGCTACGACGACGCCTCTACACCTTATACTCCTGCTTGGGGTGAAAAGGTCTGTGGCGTTAGAGCTGACTTGCTCGAGCGTACCGGCCGCGAATTTGCAGAAAATGCATCTAAGACGCGTGGTAAATCCATGGTCATCATGGGTGCTGCTATCAACCACTGGTACCACAATGATCTGGGTTACCGCAGCATCATGAACCTGCTGCACATCTGTGGTTGTGTTGGTCAAACTGGTGGTGGTTGGGCTCACTATGTTGGTCAAGAGAAGTTGCGCCCACAAGCTGGTTGGGCTCCTGTAGCTTTCGCACTTGATTGGCATCGTCCACCACGCCATATGAACAGCACCACTTACTGGTACTTCCATACCGATCAGTGGCGTTATGAGAAAGTTGAAGCTGACGATGTCATGGGTGCTACCGCTAAAGGTAAGTACAAAGGCTATCAGCTGGGTGATTACAACGTTGTCTCTCAACGACTAGGTTGGTTGCCTTCAGCGCCGCACTTTAACAAGAATCCTCTGGATATTGTTACGGCGGCTGAAAAGGCTGGTGCCACCGATGAAGCGGGTGTAGCCAGCTACATGGTTGACCAGCTTAAGAGCGGCGATCTGGCCTTTGCCTGTGAAGATATTGATGCGGAAGAGAACTTTCCACGTAACCTCTTCGTTTGGCGTGCCAACCTGTTGGGTTGTTCAGCCAAGGGGCATGAATACTTCCTTAAGCATCTGGTTGGTGCTCAGAATGGCGTTATGCAGGAAGGTACCGACGGTCAGCGTTCCAAAGAGATCAAATGGCGCGAAGATGCACCTGTTGGCAAGCTGGATCTGATGGTCGATATCAACTTCCGTCTCAACTCTACGGGTGCTTACTCAGATATCATCCTGCCAACCGCAACCTGGTACGAGAAGGCTGACCTTAACACCACAGATATGCATCCTTTTGTGCATCCTCTGGGTAAGGCAGTTGATCCTGCTTGGGAAGCCAAGTCAGATTGGCAGATCTTCCGTTCGATCGCTAAGAAGTTCTCTGAGCTATCAGAGACTCATCTTGGTACCGTGAAAGACGTTGTCGCGCTGCCTATGCAGCACGATAGTCCAATGGCTTTGGCTCAACCTCTGGGTCAGGTCAAAGATTGGAAGCGCGGCGAATGTGAGCCAGTTCCTGGTAAAACATTACCAATTCTGAAAGTGGTTGAGCGTGATTATCCGAACACCTTCAAGAAGTACTCATCTCTTGGTCCTCTGATGAATAAGTTGGGTAACAACATCAAAGGCATCGATTGGAATACCGATCTTGAGATTGAGCAGCTTAAAGAGTTGAATGGTGTCATCAAGGAAGAGGGTGTCTCAAAAGGCATGCCTTCACTTGAGAAGGACATTGCCGTATGTGATACCGTCCTACGCATGGCACCTGAGACCTGTGGTGAAGTTGCTCACAAGTCATGGACTGCGCTTTCAGTGAAGACAGGTATCGATCATAGCCACCTCTACGAAGGTCGCCATGAAGATAAGATCACCTACGACGATATCGTGGCACAGCCTCGCAAGATCATTACCGCGCCTACTTGGTCTGGTATTGAGTCTGAAGAGGTCAGCTATAACGCGGGTTACACCAACATCCATGAGCATATCCCGTTCCGTACGCTGACAGGTCGAGCTTCTTTCTATCTCGATCACGAGTGGATGCTGGACTTTGGTGAAGGTCTCTGCTGTTTCCGTCCGCCACAGGATTTGGGAGCGCACAAGAACCTGCCTAAAGAGCTGGCTGGTAAGCTGCAGGGCAAGAAGACTCTGACCCTGAACTGGATCACGCCACACTCCAAGTGGGGTATTCATTCCACCTATCAGGACAACCTGCGTATGTTGACCCTGTTCCGTGGTGGCCCTTACTTCTGGGTAGCTGAGGACGATGCCAAATCTATCGGTCTGAAAGATAATGACTGGGTAGAGGCGGTAAATGCCAACGGTGCAACCGTTGCGCGTGTTGTTGTCAGTCAGCGTGTACCACGCGGTATGGCATTGATGTATCACGCTCAAGAGAAGAACGTTAACGTACCTGGATCCAATACCACAGGTAAACGTGGCGGTATTCTTAACAGTGTAACCAAGGTGATCATCAAGCCTACTAATATGATTGGAGGCTATGCGCAGCTCTCATATGCTTTCAACTATTACGGTACGGTGGGCTGTCAGCGTGACGAGCACGTTATCGTGCATAAGATCGAAGATGCAGATATCGATTGGTTAGAACGTCCGCTAACACCTGAGCGTGAAGCCCAACTTAATCCTCCGGGGATCAACAATTAAGGTTGCTGATTAAATATCAACGTGCTGGTTGCAAAGCGCATACACTTTGCAACCAGCCCCGGTGGTGAAAGAACTTCGAGGAACATAAAATGAAAATACGTGCACAAATTGCAATGGTCCTAAACCTGGACAAGTGCATTGGTTGTCACACCTGTTCAGTGACCTGTAAGAACATCTGGACCAACAGAAAGGGTGTTGAGTACGCTTGGTTTAACAACGTTGAAAGTAAGCCAGGCATCGGTTTTCCAAAAGAGTGGGAAAACCAGGACAAATGGAAAGGCGGCTGGACCATCTCTGATGGTGAGCTTGAGCTGAAGGCTGGTAATCGTCTGAGCAAACTGCTCAACATCTTTGCCAACCCAGACATGCCTCAGATTGATGACTACTACGAGCCGTTTGATTACGACTACGCCAAACTGCAGAACAAGCCGCTTTCTGAAGCTGCCCCAACTGCACGTCCTGTCTCTCAGATTACTGGCCAACATATGGAGAAAATCCATTGGGGTCCTAACTGGGAAGACGATCTGGCTGGCGAGTTTGAGCATCGTTCAGTAGATCAGAACTTTGACGGCATTCAGAAGCAGATATACAAAGAGTTTGAAAAAACCTTCCATATGTATCTGCCTCGTCTGTGTAACCATTGTCTGAATCCTGCTTGTGTAGCTTCCTGTCCTTCAGGTGCTATCTACAAACGTCAAGAAGATGGTGTTGTTCTGATTGATCAGGATCGCTGTCGTGGCTGGCGTATGTGTGTCACCGCATGTCCATACAAGAAGGTGTACTACAACTGGGAGTCAGGCAAATCAGAGAAATGTATCCTCTGTTTCCCTCGTCTGGAATCCGGCATGCCACCAGCTTGTGCTGAGTCTTGCGTTGGTCGTATTCGTTATGTGGGTGTTGTTCTGTATGATGCCGACCGCATCAGTGATGCTGCATCAACCAAAAACGAAAAAGATCTCTACCACGCGCAGACAGATATCTTCCTGGATCCAAACGATCCCTTGGTTATTGAGCAAGCATTGGAAGATGGTGTGCCTCAGAGCTGGGTTGATGCAGCTCAGAACTCGCCTGTCTATAAGATGGCCATTGATTGGAAGATCGCTTTCCCGATCCACCCTGAGTACCGTACGTTGCCTATGATGTGGTATGTGCCACCTCTATCACCTGTACAGTCCCAGATCGATCAGGGTACGCTGCCTACTGAAGCAGATGGCGTTATTCCTAAGTCTGAAGCTCTGCGCTTCCCGGTTCGTTACCTGGCAAATCTACTGACTGCTGGTGATGAGGCTCCAATCTTGAGTGCAATCAACCGCATGCTGGCTATGCGTAGTTATCAGCGTTCGATCGCAGTTGAGCAAAAAGCGGATCTTGAAGTGCTGAGAACTGCTGGCCTGACTGAAGATCAAGCACAAGAGATGTACCGTTACCTGGGGATTGCTAACTACGAAGATCGCTTTGTGATTCCAACCAGTCATGAAGAGATTCGCAACGATGATCCATACGGGTTCCAGGGTCAGAATGGCTTCTCAGGCGGCAACATCAGTTCTCACGGTGAAAATCCTGGTCAGGATGATCTCACCCTCTTCCCCGCCCCACGTAAGCGCACGGTCACCCCGATGGGCATACAGAAGCGGGATAAATCCAAAGCGTAAATGCAGGGGTATATAAATGCGTATATACACAATATTGGCGCGCTTGTTGGATTACCCGACAGCTGAGCTTGTTGAGAACTTTTCGGCGATAATCGATATGATTAAAACCGACAAAGATATCACCGAGACAGAGCGCAAAGGCATGATGGATCTCATTGCATGGATGCAAGTGCATGATGTGATCGGTTTGCAGCAGAATTATGTTGTGACATTTGATATGACACCAGAGCATGATTTACATCTAACGCATCATCTGTTTGGTGATGATCGCGGACGTGGCCCTGCATTGATTGACCTTAATGAGCACTATAAGGCTAATGGTCTGGCTGTTGACTCTAAAGAGATCCCGGATTATCTGCCATTGATTCTGGAGTATGTATCGACTTTGGATGATATGCAGGCACGTGTCTTTTTAGGGGATGCTGGCAAAGTCGTCACTGTTATTGCTGAAAATCTAGAGAAAATCGAAAGCCCTTATGCAAGGGTGCTTCGAATCATTGAAAACCGTGGGCGTTTAGCCCAGGCAGCCTGAGGAGACATAACGATGTCTGATTTTATATTTGGAGCCTATCCGTATCTTGCGGGTACCATTTTCGCGGTTGGATGCTGGATTCGGTTCGATCGTGAGCAATACACCTGGAAGGCTGACTCAAGTCAGTTACTTGATAACACTAACATGCGCTTGTACAGCAACCTTTTTCATGTTGGCGTACTAGGTATCTTCCTTGGTCATTTTGTAGGTTTGCTGACACCACATAGCTGGTTTTTAGCATTTGGTATAAGTGATGTAGCTCACCAAAATATTGCTATCTATGCAGGTATGGCATTTGGTATCGCTGCACTGGCTGGTGCTGGTTTACTGGCCAAGCGTCGTATGACTGTAGAACGGGTTAAGGCGGTTAGCCGTGGTCGGGATAACTTTGTAATTATCTGGATTGCTGCCACAGCTTTTCTTGGTCTGATGACCATCCCTGCCTCTATGTATCATGCGAGTCATGCCGATGCTACAACAATGATTGCTCTGTCTGAGTACATCAAGAGCATTGTGCTGTTGAGCGTAGATCCAACCCTGCTGAAAGATGTGAGTTTTGTTTACAAACTGCACATGTTCTTTGGTATGACCTTGGTTCTGGTGTTCCCATTCACACGTATGGTACATGTGTGGAGTGTTCCCTTTAGCTATCTCGGTCGTGCGTATCAGGTTGTTCGCGCAAAGCGTGCCGTATGTCAGTAATAGTGCTGTAAGTAAAAAAGCCCGCCGAAAGGCGGGCTTTTTTTTTCGGCTTAATTTAGTGAAACAAGTTAGAATCGAGTGCGAAATGGTTAGACGGTAACAATTATGGCGTGGAATTTGTTGATGCATGTATTTATGGGATGGCTCGGTCCCATGTATTTTACGTATACACCAGGCGGGATCGGCATGGCCATTCTAGTGGTTTGTATAACGCAGGGAGTGGATCAAATAAGAATAAAAAAAGAGAGTTATGCCGCGATAAATGAACTGCCTGCATCAGAGCAAGCTACGGCTACTAAAGAGCTGGATGCTACGATTAAATCTATATTAATCAAAACATATATCCAAAATGTAGTGCTCTGCACAGCCATTGTCCTGATCGTGGCTGACTTTGCCAGAACGCATATCTGGTAGAAGGCTTTTTTGCATAATTAGAGTGTCTGCTTTGCCTTGCAACTCAATTGATGCCCGCATCAGAAGTCGGCCTTTTGTTTAAGTGTAGCTGCGTTCAGTTAGACTACTTGGCGTGCCTAGATATCTAGTGGATAATCACCACAGATATTAGTTCTGTTTTCTGTGAGATCTCCATAATATGAATTCTGAGGCAAAAAACAGCCCGATGAAGGCGCTGATTGGTATTACTATTATTGTCGTACTGTTTGCGTCAGTATTTTTATTGAAAGCCCCGCCTAAAAAAACAGTGCCTGCTGAGCTACAAGCTGTACTCTGGCCTGAGCCGCGGCAATTACAGGCTTTTGAATTGAATGAGGCGGCTGGCGGTGCTCTCAATTTAGCTCGCTTTGCGGACAAATGGACGTTGCTGTTTTTCGGTTACACCAGCTGCCCGGATGTGTGTCCAATGACGCTTTCTGTTATGAAGGCAGTCTATGACAGCCTTGCAGAATATCCAGAAATTCAAGCAAAGACGCAGGTTCTTTTTGTCTCTGTTGATCCAGAGCGTGACTCGCCAGAACATATTGCCAAATATGTCGCTTATTTTGACAAAAGTTTTACCGGAGCCACAGGGTCCGTTGAGGCAGTTGATAAGTTTGCAGCACAGCTGAGTGCTGGCTACGTTAAAGAGAAACCTGCTGAAGATGGAACCTATCAGGTAAGCCACACGGGTTCCATATATTTGATTGGTCCAAAGCAGCGTGTTCATGGAGCCTTCTCACCGCCACACAAACCCAAAGATATTACGGAGCTATACTTGGATGTTTTGAAGCTTCAGGAATGATGCTCGCTGATTTTAATAACTGAATTCAGCAATGTCCTCTGTATTTAGCACGGTGTCGCGCTGTACGACTCCAGGTAAAACCTATGTATGACTCAAACGATTCTATGCGCTGTTCTTCACTGATGAAGCTCAACTGTTTCTTTATGATTGCTCTTTTGCTGTGCACTCCTCTGGTTTGGGCTAACGGAGAGGGTGTGGTTGGTGATACAGCAAAATCTGAAGTGGTGGGTACTTCAGCGATTGCCATACAGAAAGAAGAGCAAGAGAGAAATATGTTTAATGATGAAGCTCGGGATATGCCGGGTATTGTCTTTGGTTCAATTATTGTGAACTCTATCTTGGTAACTGTGTTTTTTTGGTTACTGTGGCGGGAATGGAAGAAACATGAAAAGAGACCAAAGCCAAAATCAGATTTGAGCAGTGAGAGTGAGGAGCCGTAGTGGATATTATCCCCGTGTTGCCGCATCTACAGGCGGGATTAAACGTTACAACAGTGTGCCTGATTAGCGTTGCCTATTATAATATCCGCCAGGATAATCGTGCCGTACATCGAAAGTTTATGATTGCTGCATTGACAGTATCTGCACTGTTTATGGTTTCATACCTGACTTACCACAGCCAGGTCGGCAATGTTAAATTTGCAGGGGAGGGTGCGGTGCGGCCTGTCTATTTTACAATTCTGGCATCCCACGTCATTCTCGCGGCTTTGATTGTGCCGATGGTAATCACCACGGCTTATCTTGCCCTGAGAGGCCGTTTTGAGCGTCACAGACGTGTAGCACGTTGGACCTTCCCAATCTGGATCTATGTCAGCATAAGTGGTGTTATCGTCTATCTTATGGCTTTTCATGTCTATCCACCCCTAGTCGGTCTGTCGTAAGATAGGCGCCCGTAATATAAATTCATATTAGATTGATAGTTCTGTGTCGTTGGGTAGGCTGATCTCTATCCAACAGATCTGAAATAAAGAGGTGAAAAGAGATTATGTTGCAAATGCTTATGTATACCGTGACAGCAATTGCGCTTTATGTGCTGTCAGATAAGATATTGCTTGGGCTTGAGAAATGGCGAGGAAAACCGTTTGCGAGCAGGAACATTGTCTTTTTTATCATCATCATGGTGCTGTCCGTATCGGTTTTTGAGGGCATTCAGCGTTTCTTTGGCGATGTATTGTCAAACGGGCCGGAGCCAACTGAGCAGGCAGTTCCACAACCAGAGGAAGAGCCAAAACTCCTCCGCTCACCCGCATTGCCTCCACTTGAAGTTGAAGAGTAAAAATAAAAAAAGGCCACGTTTTAGGTAAAAACGTGGCCTTTTTTAGTAATTCTATGGAATTACGAAGTAGCTGTTTTTTCAGGCCGCATAGCCTTATAGACAACGACCAGATAGATAATTCCACCCGTGATGGCTACAACCCCACCAATTCCCATCAAACCCATAGCAATATGTTCGTCTAAAGTTTTCAGCCCCTGAGCGGCTCCTGCTGTTTTACGCTGAACCCCGTGGCCACCAGTGTAGGCCATTGCAAATACCCAGATCAGTTGACCTGTACCGTAGATAGCTGGTTGTCGTAATGCCCATTTCCCCATGGGTTTACGAAAACCGAGCCGAGGCAAGAGATAATAGGTGATGCCCATAAATGCCATGGTGACACCAATAATTGAGCCGTGATAGTGGGCAGGAACGCGAACATTACTGCCTGTAATCATAAAACCAATGATGCCACCACTACCAAATAGCAGAATGGAGAAAATCAGCGCAGAGCGTTCTGCCTTGTATACGTCAGCAGCCTTATCAGCTTTGAGAAGAGAAGCAATGACGATCAAACCGATAGGGAGTGCCGCCAGGCCGCCGCCAAACTTCATAAGCCAGGTAAAGGTGATGGCATAGCCGGGGTCTTCTACCGGATAAGAGAGATAGATAACAGGCGTTAGCAGCACAGGCATCGCGCCAATGGCAAATAAGAGCAGTATGACACGCGGATTGGCATTAATAGAAATGCCAGAAACTGCGGCCAACCATAACCATACAACCAGCATTAGCTGAGTATGGGTAAATTGAATGACATGTCCGCCACCCCAGAAAAGCAGCTCATAATAGTGCTGGCCTTCGATGTCTGCCGGCATCATGCTGTAAGACCAACCAATAGCCATCATGGAAAAAAGCGCAGCGATAAGTGCTGTGAATAGCCCAAAGCGGAGCGCAGCACTTCCATTCATGAACTTGCCGACAGGGTTGGAAAAGATCAGACCATTCAATATTTGCAGAGTAAAGCCAAGCCCAAAGATGCCAAGTGCCACAAAGAAAATAGGGTCTTGCAGTACAGGGACATAGTTGTTCATCAACGGGGCCCCTGCACCTAGAAATGGTGCGAGGGTAATTCCAAGCATTCCGAGGGCAGCGAGAAAGATAGGTGGCCAACCGCATTTAGCGCAACCACCATTATTGTTCAGACTCCAAAAAACCCCGGCAAAAGCGAGAAACCAAACCAGTACTGTCATATCGACATGTACGACCAGAGCAGTCTTAAAAAAGTCTACCCAGGGGATGATATCCTGAATGCCAGGCGTTCTGGATAAAACAATGAGTACGACAAACAGGCCGCCAATTACCAGAGATGAGAGAGCCAGGATAAGCCATGCGGTGGTTTGACGACGGATCGTACGATCCGTCGATATATCGAGAGAAAAGTGTTCAGTCATTTAATTGAAGACAAATCCGCTTTCTTGTTGGCTAAAGTCAATAAAGAGAAGTTGGGCATCAGTTAACTCTGCGGTGTAGTCATTGCTGTAGGTATAACCTTCTTTCTGAGCGTCATCGTTCATATGCACGGTGAACTGATGGCGACCAACAGGCACTGTAACGTTTTCATATACATCGACACCTTGGTCCTTGAAAGCGCCTGGTGGTGATGCTGTGATGTCGTGGATAAGTTCACCATCCATCAAAAGCTCGACTCTGATTACAGAACGCTCTCGGGGACAGTCCATGGGGGCTCGCATATTGGGAGCCAGTGCAGCTAACTCTTCTGGTGTGCGCTTGCGACAGGCACGCACGGGTTGGCCTGCATGGCCAAAGGCCAGCGTGACCACAGCCATACCTTTTTCAAGCTGATAAACAGTAGGGCCAGATGAAAATGCAGCAATGAGTGCCATAAAAAGAAAGAGGTTAACAGCCTGCAATAGATAACGAACCATTGGGTTATTAGTCATGGTTCACCTCTTGGGTTGCAGCTACAGAGGGTGTTGTCTGTGTTGAGGCAAGTGAATTCTGAAATGCCTTGAAGTCTTTGTGAAGCTGTTTGCCGTCCGTTTCAGCACCCCCGAGAATTCTGACCCGCTCCCTATCCACTCTAGGGCGGAGTGCTGGCTTTCGCTCACCATGAATTCTGAGGTCCATCCAATGGTTACCAAGGCGGTAGAAACAATCACCATGACGACACCCTGAAATAGCAACGCCATCGGCCCCATTTTTGAGCGCATATTCTACAAGAGAGGCAGGCATCATACCGGTGCAAAAGAAATGCACGGTGCCTACATTGGGTGCACTAAAGGCTTCAATATCATAACCATGCTTGCAACCGAAGGCCATGATCTTGGTGTCACCGGTTAGTTTTGCCAGCGCTTCATCAGTCTGCTGTTTAAATTTATCCAGAGTGAGGTCAGGCATGTCGATACCGGTTTTTAGCTCCCCCCCTTCCTCGGTTGCTTTTCGGGATGGGTTGGATGATGGACATGAGCCAGTGCAGATGCCACATGCTGCGCATAATTCAGGGTGAACAATGACTTCATTTTCCCACTTTGCACCGTCAGTGCGGGGTTGCAGACTAATAGCATCAAAGGGGCAATCCATAACACATTGAGCGCAGCCGTTGCAGTGATCCAGGTCTACAACCGCGACAGCGCCTTCATTCTTCTTTGGCATCCAGGGCATGCACATCATAAAAATGGTGATGCCGCCTACCAAAAGCCAGATTTGTCCCGGCGACCAGTATTGAAGGAGTGGAAAGATATTTAGATAAAACCAATCTATCTGGAGTTCAGCAGGCACTTTACTAAGATTTACAGGCGCATGACTGGTTGCAGGTACAAACATTGCGAGCACACATAATGCAATCAGGACGCCGATTGCAAGCCCTTTGGGGGCTGTTACCTCAACGTGAGATAGGCGACGAACGTGGAACCACATCATAAATACTATGAACATGGGTTGGCCAAGCAGATGCATGAAGGCTAGGAGTGTAGAGAAACGGTCACTCAAATTACCAGGCAAAAAGTTTCTGGCCATCGAATCAGAGAAGATGGGTAGCGCATCAAGTAGATGGGAGGCTCCCATGGAGACATACAATGCGAGCTCATCCCACACCATCCAGTACCCTGTGATGCCAAAAAGCACAACCATCCACAGCGTTGGGATGCCTGTAAACCAGGAGTACCAACGAGTGCCGCGGTAGCGATCCTGAGAGAACTCTCTAAAAATATGCAGAATGATAGTGCAAATGGCCGCATCTGAGGCGTATCGATGCAGGCCTCGCATAAGCACGCCTATCCCAAGCGGGTGCTCGTTCATGATGATCTCAAGTGACTCATGCGCATGAGATACAGTGGTATTGAAGAAAATATATAAATAGAGCCCAGAGACCAATGCTATCCAGAAGAAAAAGAAGGTTAGAGGGCCAAGATGGTAGAGCGGGTTCCATTTCTCGCCAAAGGATAGATTGAACCACTCTTCTAGATAGAGGTAGCCACGTTTAATGGGGTTGGCTCTTGATTTCAATTGTGTGATCCTCGCGCTTAGTTAAAACGGCGGGTAAATAAGTTGCTAAATGTTGACTGAATTGCTCAGGTAATTTTGTATATTACCATTTGCTGATAAATCCGTCATTTGGTTTATTCATATTTAAGAACGCATTTCTTCTGATGAGTCAGTATCTTATTACCCCGTGCGCCTCCAGCCTTGCACAACAAACTTGATGCCGGGAACAATTATGGATAGGCCGATCAATATTCCAAGAAACAGTGAATAATCGAAAACGTAAGTGTCCCTTATCGGATCGTAGGTAGTGCAAAAAAGCTTTACCCTGTTGGTGATTTCGCTTATCAACGTTTGCGCTGATGAGGTGTGGCCAAATACAAGATTCTTCAATGGCTCGATTAGTAGTGGAGTGTCAAAAACTTCGCCATAGATTTGTCGGTAGATAACGCCATCTCCGTTAACTACAGTGGCCTGCACAAGATGGTCAAATCCACGGAGCGATGGAAAATAGACGAAACCCAATTCTTTTAGAAGTAAGTCAATAGTGGCTTTGTCAGAGCTGAGTAATTGCCACTCATCGCCGCTAATATCTTGCTGGCGACCAAAGTAGCGCATGGCGCTTGCTGTATCATTGTCGGTGTCAAAACCAATCACAGCGACATTAAAGGACTGATCTCCCAATGCTTCCTTGGCTTTTTCGACAACTTTGGCCAAATTGCGTGTGGTCATGGGGCAGGTGTGGAAACAGCTGGTGTAGATTAGGCTGATTACCAGTGGTTTGCCCTGCAACTCTTGCATAAACAGCACTCCGCCGGTGCTACTCATAAATCTATGATTGCTGAGTTTGTTGCCTATGGCTTGCTGGCTGGTTTTTAAAGCGGCTTTGTGATCAAACTCTGGAGCGTTTAAATCTACGGTGCTGACCTGCGGGGTAATTGTGGGTGGCTCTGCTGCTTGAGCCAATGTTAGAAGGCCTAGGGCAAGGAAGAGGATGCAGGTAATAAATTTAAGTGATTGCATGAGAGCATAAATTCAGGCTCAGCCGAGAAGGCTGACATCAAGGACAGCGCAGATTAGCAAAAGGCACAGCTGAACCAGCGATGCAAAGAAGCTTGTCATGGCAACTTTGCGGGATGTGTCGTTGATCAACTGGATGTTTCGATAAATAAAGTAGCCACCACCTGTAACAGCGCCAAAGAGGTAGATCCAGCCTAGCCCAAAGAAAAAAGGCAATATTGATATGCTAACCAAAGCAAGTGTGTTTGCCAGCACTGCTTTTGCGGCGGTTTTATCGCCAACTACAACAGGCAGCATGGGGACACCCGCAGCAGCGTAATCATCATGCTGAGCGATAGCTAGGCTCCAGAAATGGGAGGGTGTCCACAGAAAAAGAACAACGGCGAGCAAAGCCGGGATGGGACCGATGTTGCTAGGGTCGACGACGGCTGCTCCAGCCAGTACAGCAAAGCTCCCGGATGCTCCACCAATAACGATGTTGAGCCAGGTCCGGCGCTTGAGTAAGACGGTATATACAATGGCGTAAAAGAATGCGCCAAGGAAGATAAACAAGGCGGCCATGCCATTTAGTGCAAACCCAGCACCAGCCACGCCAGCTAATACAAGGCCAGAGATCAATAACAACCAAAGCCGGTTATGTTGGAAATCTCCGTTGATGAATGGGCGTCCTTGTGTCCGCTTCATCTTGATATCAAGATCAGTCTCGTAATATTGATTAAAAGCACCAGCTCCACCAGCTGCAATAAGCACGGTCAATGCAAGAATGGTTACTTCCCAGGCTGTTACAGGCTGTCCTGGGGTAACGGCTAGCGCAACAACGGCAGTGATAGACATAATGATGCCGATGCGTAGCTTTAATAGATTAATAAGTTGCTTGACCATGTGTGGATTTGAACTGCTGCCATTTACAAGATTCGATTCACTGCTTATGCGATGAACGAACAAAGATACCATTTTATCCAGACATCTGCTCTTAAATTTCTGAAAAAAATGGGGCGAACCCAGAATGGGCTCGCCCCGTTTTTCAAGACCTCTTAAGAGAGAGGCCAGACTTCAGACAGATACTTCCAGTTAATGAAGTAGTAAACCACGAAACTTACTAGCAAGACCATGGCCAGGATAAAGGTTCCTGGGGCCTCGAACTCGCTATGGTCATGATGGCTTTCTACTGCTTCAGCTGGGGCCATAGGTAGGCGTGCTGGCTTCTCATTGGTGTAGGCTGAGTCAGCAAGTGGAACACCGAAGCTCTGCAAGAACCCGGCCTCTTTCTGAAGAGGCTGACCAAAGATCAGAGAGCCAACAGTGACAATCAGGTACATTGCACCGCCGATAACACCGATGACACCACCCACACCAGCAATACCCATCAACAGGTAAGCGGTAGCTGGATATTCAAAGCCCAGTGGGTTGCCTGCAAAGCCCATGTCCCAGTGACGACGTGCAACACCCAAGGTGCCCGCAGCCATGTGGAAGATGGCGACTAGTGACATGCCCAGACCGAAGACGTATGGCTGCCATTTAGCAACAACAGGCAGGATCATCTTACGGCGGAACAGTACTGGAATCAGCAGGTAGGTCAATGCCATCCAGGCCATTGTGGTACCGATTACAACCGTAGCGTGGAAGTGGCCAGGTACGTAAATGGTGTTGTGGATAATGATGCTGATCTGCTCAGTACCCATAACCACGCCAGAGATACCGCCCAGGAAGCCGAAGCCTACCAGAGAGATAAACATGCCAGAGAAGACTGGGTTGCCCCATGGTGCTTTACGCAACCATTCAAAAGCACCGTTGGTTAGGCCTTTCTTGCGCTGAGCTACCTCAATGGCACCAGGAACGGTCAGACCGTGGATCATGGAAGCCAATACAGCCAGATACATAGCGTACGAGGTGTTGAAAACCTTCCAGTCGGAGCTGATGCCTGGATCTGTCAACAGATGGTGAGCAGAAGCAAGCTGTAGGAAGAAGATGTAGAGCAGGTATGCTGCACGACTGACCTTCTCAGACATTGGACGAGCGCCAAAGATAACGCCGGCGATCAGATACCAAACAGCAACATGAGCAGATACGTTGATTTGCTGTGAGGAGTGACCCAGAGCCCACCAGATAACACGGTACATAGCAGGGTCGATGTGGCTGATGTAGCCGATTGACCATAGGTATGTTGGGATCAGGATCTCTGCGCCAGATGCAATGGTGAAGATAGCGATGATACAGGCTACAGTGCCACCAAAGGTTACCAGAGGTACAGAACCTTCATAGGTCTTCTCGTTCTTTGCGACTACCAGAGTACCCAGATAGACAAAGCAGCCGATTAGTGCGCCAACAGCGAACAGAATCAGACCCAGATAGAAGCTTGGTGCTGCACGCATAGGTACATACGAGGTCATCATTACGCTGGAGTTGCCTTGGAAGATAGCAACCAGAGTCATGATGGCACCGATGATCATCAGTGCAAAGCCGGCCCATGCCCAGCGAGGGGTAGCAAGCCTGCTACGGAGCAAAGTTGATCCCGCAAAGTAGAGGATCGCCATTTCAAAGAAGATGACCCAGAAGATCAACGCGCAGATACCATGGGCGGTAAGCACCATGTAGAAGGCATCAGCTGGTAGCAGGTGAACCGCTGGCCAACGAGTCAGAACAACCAGCAGGGCGAGAATACCAGCAATCAGCAGGCAGACAGCACCAGCTACAGCATTGGCCTTCATCAGGTTTTCTGCTTCTTTGTGGAAAAATAGTCCTGTGTCAGGACATTGTCTAAATTGTGCCATTATTAATTACTCCTTCACCCAGATCTTGCCCAGCATAGTGTGGTGCATGATGCCGCAATATTCGTTGCAGACAATTGTGTATTCGCCTGCTTTATCAGGAGTCACGTTCAGGACCATTTCATATCCTGGGACGACCTGCAGATTGATATTGACAGGTTGCAAGGAAAAGCCGTGATTCCAATCGATGGATGTGATGTGAAGACGATAGGATGCGTCTTTCTTGAGTTCCAACATTGGATACCACTGCCAAAGGCGTGCCATCAGGTAGACGTCACTGCCCTCAGGTGGTGCAACCACGGGGATCTTCATGGCACCAACTTCGCGTACCTTGTACTTCTCGATCATCTCATTGACTTTTGCTTGGAACTTAACTGGTGTTACCCGATACCCTTCGTTTGAGATGTTTTGCTTACCGTACATGTGCCAGTAAGGCATCATGAAAAACATGATTAGGCACCAAACTAGTGCGATACCAATCCAGACGATCTCTTGGCGGCCCACCGGCACGGCCCACCAGTTCTTCTGGGCTGGAGGCATAAATGAAGTCATGCGTTACTCCCCTCTTAATATAAATGAAAATTTTGTGACTTGGCAGCGCTGCTTAGTATGGGGCGACAGGTATCGTGGCGACTTCCATGACTCCCCACAGTGTGTAGAGCACGGTAGGCATTGCTACGCCAATAAAAAGTAGCAAAAATGGATTGTCGATGATTTGTTGCCACGGGGAGATGTTTTCATCTTCCTGCTCATCGGGTTTATTTTCTTCAGCCATGGGCTGTCTCCTTAAAGTGTTATTACGATAATGGTTAAACCAGCAATTTTTCTTCGCTGTTTTGTCCGCACACACTAAATATGATGAAGTGCTAGTGTGCAAAGCTGGCCTACTTGCCAGGGTTTATCGATTTCAGAGCCATTCTTGGCTTAGATCTAGGGAATGTCTAACCCCTCCCCCATCTGTTCGGCTGCTGAAAGCTAGCTTGTAACAGGAGTCCATTTGTTTTCGATAAGTGCCTGAAAAGCCCCTAGAAACTAAAGGGGAATTATTGCCACAGCGACCCATTTTTAGGTTCCCAAGCATTAAATCACTGGTGACTGCGTTTGCTTTTGATCTGTGTCAATTTGTCGCAGATTTAAACCTACTTTTTTTGTCAACTTTTATGGGCTCTCTGTTTGCCATCGAGCGTCTATTTGGTAAGATTCGCGGTCTTTGCAATTTTAAAGTTTGGCCTCAGGGGCAGGGCAGTTCTCATGAAATCTACCATAAACCAGCGACCTATTGCGATATGGTTGTTTGTCTGCTGCCTCGCAATTTTCGCCATGGTTTTGCTTGGCGGTGTCACGCGTCTGACGGGCTCTGGCCTATCGATGGTTAAGTGGGAGCCAATTACAGGAGTATTGCCGCCATTAAATCAGACTGAATGGAATGAGGTTTTTCAACTGTACCAGCAGTCACCAGAGTACATAAAGAAGAACTCTCATTTTAACCTAGAAGAGTTCAAATCGATTTTTTGGTTTGAGTATTCACATCGCATATTAGGTCGGCTTATTGGTGTGATCTTTCTTATCCCTATGCTCTTTTTTATTGCCACGCGCCGAGTCGGTCGTACCCTTACACCTAAGTTGGTCGCCATGTTCATTTTGGGTGGGTTGCAAGGGCTGTTGGGCTGGTACATGGTGAAAAGTGGCTTGGTCAGCAACCCTCATGTAAGCCAATACCGCTTAACTGCGCATTTTGGGTTGGCTGTGCTGGTCTACGGTTATATTTTTTGGGTTGCGTTAGGGCTTTTCTTTAAAAGTGAGTCATCGTCTGCTTATTCTGATTCCAGGCAGGTGCTGGGGTATTCTCGACTCATAAGCATTTTGGTTTTTATTACGTTGTTGTCGGGGGGCTTTGTTGCAGGGTTGAAGGCTGGCTTTGCTTACAATACGTTTCCGTTGATGAATGGCCAGGTTATACCAGATGGTATTTTACGGCTCGATCCTCTCTGGCGTAACTTTTTCGAGAATATTGCCACAGTTCAGTTTGATCATCGGGTTTTAGCAACATTGTTGTTTTTTATGATTCCGATCTTTTGGTGGCGCTCCCTGCAGTTTGAGTTAAGCTCAAGGGTGCGCCTGGGGATGCATCTCATGTTTGGTGCTCTTTTGCTTCAAATAACACTGGGTATCTCTACCTTATTACTCCATGTGCCTATTCCTTTGGCCTCGGCTCACCAGGGCGGTGCGCTTTTGCTATTTACGGCATCGCTTTTTGTCTTGCAGCAGTTAACTGCCTCCAAGGCGTCATGAATTATTTTAGAGGTTTGAAAATGGCTCAATTAACACGAGTAACACTCATTAGTATGGCTGCTTTGCTGCTTGTCCCTTGTATGGTGCTTGGGGATACGTGGATTGTAAAAGGTGAGGCTAAGGTTATTGATGGTAAAACCCTCGAGATCAATGGTCAGCAAGTGATTATGCAGAATATTGATGCACCGGACCTGGATCAGGTCTGCTTCACTAAAAAGAAGTATTTTAAATTCCGTTGTGGTGTGGCCGCGACAGAAAAGCTGGCAAAGTTGATTGCTCACAATCCACTAAGTTGTGAGGGACAAGGAACAAATGACAAGGGTGTTTTGATGGCAACCTGCTGGGTTGGCGAACCGCCACAGCGGATTGATATCAATGAGCAAGCGGTGCTGGGCGGTTGGGCTGTGTACGACCCCGCGCAAAGCGATAAATATAAGCGTGTTCAAGGTGCGGCTCGTACTTTAAGGCAGGGCTTGTGGCGTGCGAAATTTGTGATGCCCTGGGAGTGGCGTGCAGGCAATCATGAGCCACCCAAAGAAAATGTGGATCACAATAAGTAAACTAATTTAATAGTAGATACTGAAAGGTTTAGCTACCCTTTTTCAGGGTTGGGTTGAAGCGGTGGTGTTCCTTTATCGGCTTCTATTAATGCTGATGTGCTGCTTCTTCGTTGGAGGTTGAGATGTTTCCAATAGCATCTCTCAGTTGTTGGCGAATGCGTTTTTGATAAGCCTCGAATTTTTCTTCGCTGAGTTCATTGAAGGCCAGCACTGACCCGCCAAATTCTTTTGCAAAGGCATCGGCATCGGAGCGAGTGCTAAAGGTGGCCAGGGTTGGCCCCATGGCGCCAAACTGGCTGCTGCCCATTACAAAAAATGCCTGCTTTACATCAATCCAGTTGTCGCTATAGCTGCTCCATTTACGCTTTCCAAAATCCTGCACAAAAGCTTGCTTGATCTTTGTATTGTAATTTTGGTCATAGAGGGTTGAGATTAGCCCCTTGGTATCGCAAAAAAAGTGAGGCTCTCCATTCTTGTATATGACCTGCCCTTTAGGGCCGGGGTGATCGAGCAGTATCATGCCATCTATCATGCAGACTTCGTCTCGAGTTAGGTCTTGAGGCGTATATGAGGTTTTGTCACTGCTATTTTCACTACAGCCGCTAGTCAGTGAAAGTGCAATAAGCAGAGAGGAGGCAATGGCAAGCTGGTATTTGTTCATTTTTAAGTTACTTTCCTAGGGCCTTAATGCGCCATCCTGCAATCATTGTAGGAACGATGGTCCATGCAGTGATAGCTACAATGAGTGCTGATGTGGGCGGAATCTGTCCTGTTAAACCCAGCTGCTGAATCATTGTGCTGTCCATCATAAGATCAATGGAGAGCAGGCGATAGAGTGCAGTGGGGTTTAGGTAAAAAAGAATGTTAACTAGGTCCATTGGAACGTCACCCTCTGTGGATACCAATAGGCCGATAATGCCAAGATCAAATAGCACAACAAACAGTAACCAGATGCCAATGGCGATAGCGATGAGTTTAGCGCGATCCAGGATCAACACGGAGAACATAATGGCAATGGAGATAAAGACGATGCCAATCCAAACTGAAGTAATGAGCAGTAGAGTCCAGGCTTGAATGGTATGCCCACTATAAATAGATACAGCAGCAGGTGCGGTCAAGCCAACAATTAAGGTTGAGGCAAGTACCATAAATAGCCCAAGCCATTTGCCATAGAGCAAAAGGATGGTTTTGAAAGGGTAGCTTCTTAAAAGATCAAGGGTGCCCCTTTCGTATTCGCCAGCTATTCCGTCATAACTGAGCAAAAGCCCAAGCAGTGGAACAAGATAGATGACCAAGTTGATCAAGCTAAAAAGTGTGCTCTGCTCTTGCCCAATGCCAACCGTGCCTGTGAATCCAAAGCCTGCAAAGGTTATGAGTAGTGAGAAGATAGCGAATGCAAGGCCAACAGCAATGATCCAGCCATTGCGCAGGTGATCGATAAACTCTTTCCGGGCAATGGAAAATAAGATAGTAAATGTAGACATGGGTTAAGTAATTTTTAGACCATTGTTGAGTTGTAGAAATAACTCCTCAAGGCCAGGGTCGTTAACGATAAGCTCTGTGATCAGCCCATCAGCAGTTAGTAGTTCGAGTAGCAAGGCCTGCTTGTGAGTAGGGAGACAGGTGAGAACAAAGGTCTCTGTCTGCTCTAGATATCTCTTCTCTGTAACATGCTGCTGCAAGATCTTCTCTAAGATATCCGTGTTAAAGTGTGGGCCTTTTTTGAACTTGATAATACTGGGTAGTTCAGCACTGGTGATGAGTTTGTCTACTGTGCCATGAGCGCTGATTATCCCATCTTTAAGCAGGGCCAGTGCATCTGATCGAGGTTCAATCTCAGCCAGCAGATGACTGGACATTAATATAGCTACACCCTCTTTCTTGAGTTGTCCAAGAATTTGGTAAAACTCATGGATACCTGAAGGGTCTAGCCCGTTGGTTGGTTCATCGAGTAGTAGTAATTTAGGATTACCCAGCAGCGCCTGCGCGAGACCAAGGCGTTGTTTCATCCCTTTTGAATAGGTTTTTACGCGATATTTTGCAGCCTGTTCCAAACCCACAATGGACAGCACCTCTACAACTCTAGATTGTGCTCCCTGTTTAAGCGAAGAGAGATAGTTTAGTGTCTCAAGTCCGGTGAGATTTGGATAGAAGGCGGTAGTTTCTGGCAGGTAACCAAAGGAGGCCTTTTGAGTGATTGTTCGATTGGCAGTGGCGATCTCTCCATCGATAATGATTTCACCCTCGTCTGGCTCAAGCAGGCCGAGGATTATTTTCATCAGCGTTGTTTTGCCTTGGCCATTGTTGCCGACCAGTGCCACTAGCTGCCCAGGCTCAATGCTGAGGTCTATTGATTTCAATACCGCTTTGCCGGGAAAGGCCTTGCTTATTTTTGATAGAGAGAGAATGGAGATTGTACTCTCCACTAGCAAGCTGGAGTTTTCAGCATTAGTTATTGTTTGAGTGCGTGACATTGCTACAGGCATGCCTTTTCTGGGGCAGCGATTTGACTAGGCATGGGTAGTGTTGGGCGCATGACGGGTTTTTTATCAATAACGCTGGCCGACCGTAGGACGGGGAAGCGGGTTTCAAGGGCCTGTAGAAGTTGAATAACCGGACTCAGTGCAAGCAGCCTCATCTTGGGGTGGCGATGCATCAGGGTATCCATTTGATTTGAGGCGTAGTATATCTTGTCGCCTATTCCATCGCTATCGTAGTCCCAGCCGAGATAGTCGCTCCAGTAGTTGCCCTTTTTCTCATTATGCCAATAGAGTGAATAGCGCCAGGAAAAAAGCACCTGCACGGGATTTGCGATAAAGTTATTGCCTATGACTTTCGTATCTTCACCGCTGGCCATCACATTGATGCCAATGGCATTGTTCTCAACCCAGTTATTGGTGATCTCATTAAAATCGGAGTCGTTACTGAAGATGCCCTTATTATTGCCATAGGCAATATTGCCCTCAATCTTCGAGTCGTAAATGGCGCGCAGCATCAGGCCGTGGTCCCGATTATTGATGACAGCATTGTTACTGATAACCAACCGCTTTGAGAACATCATGGCCTGCCCAACCATGGAGTTGCAGGTGGTATTGCCGGTTACCCGGTTGTTATCGTTATACATGTAGTGGATGCCAAAGCGCACGTCGTCCATTACATTATCTTCGATAGATGATGTACCTGTATTTGACAGGTAAATGCCATCGCGCACGCCAAATACCCGGTTTCCTTTGACCAGGCCATTTTGGATGTTCCAGATATGGATGCCATTGCCTCGGTCGGAGAGAAATCTTTTCTGGTATCCGGTGACGATGTTGTTTGTCACGATGGGGCTGTCGCTGCCATTGACCCAGATGCCAAAGGCGCATTGGTTGAGTGAATTGCCATCCAGCTTAACATTGGCCGCCTTTTTGGTGACGTAGATGCAGGCATCGGAATCCTCGATAATATCGCCGCTATGACGCACCGTTAATCCAGAAACATGGACATTTGGGCTGGTAATCGTGATGACTTTTCCTTTGCCTGAGCCATCGATGATGGATTTATTATCCGGCGCGCCTCTCAAAAAGAGTGGCTTATCAATCAGGATGTTTTCTTGAAAAATGCCGGGTGCAATATGGAGGCTATCGCCACTGGCAGCAGCAGTTATGGCCGCCTGGATGGTGAGAAACTGTTCGCTGGGAATTTGGAGATCAGCTGCGGTGAGGCTGCGAGGTAGAATGGTGGCTGCAAAAAACAGTAACAGGAATGAGATCACGCCGACCAGCTTGTTTAGATAAGAGCTGGTCAGCGTGTCATTATTGAACCTTGGGGTTTGATGGCGAGGGTAGAACAGGGTTATCAAGTATTACCCTTCCCGCAACCGCCCTGCGGTTTTTTTGAGTTTTCCAATCGCTCTTGGATTGTTTTTAGGTCTGCGTCACTTATCCTCTCTAGCTTGCCTTTCTTTAGATAGACGAGGGGAGGGCAAACCTCATTATCGTGATACGCCTGTTCACATTCGAAACAGGAGTAACACTCATAGCGGTTGATTTCTCCCTTGTGATTGATGGACATGGAGTCGCAGCTTACTTCGCACACATTGCAGGTGTCACAGAAGTCGTAACGTTTGATCCGATCAATCTGGAAGAAGCTGGCAATAGAGAACAGGGCGCCCAGTGGGCAGAGATAACGGCAGAAAAAACGATAGATAAAGAGGCCGATGCCAAACAGGGCAAACCAGTAGAGGGTTAGATACCATTCGCGTGAGAAGATGCCGACCAACCAGGTTGTCTTGAAAGGCTCCACCTCGGTTAGCCGCTCTGCCATCTCAATAGAGAAGAGAGAGATGCCAATCAATGCAAAGAGGATTACATAACGCAGCTTCCGCAGTACATCATGTACCTTTTGTGGGAAGTTATAGTTGTACTTTTTGGGTAGTATGCTCCGTGACAGACGGTGGCTCAGCTCATGCAGTGCACCGTAAGGGCAGATCCAACCACAAAACCAGCCGCGCCCAAACCAGATAAGGCTTATGGCAATCACAATCCAGAAGACAAACTGGATGGGGTCAGAGAGGTAGAGATCCAGTTGGAAGCCATCTTCAAAGGTATGTAGCAGCGGGTAGATATGGGTCATTGAAGGAGGTGACTTCAATATAAAGCCAATGATCACGACGGAGAGTGTCAGGATGGCGATGTGTACCGTATCTAACCGTTTGGCTGAGCTTCTAATCAGATCGCGCCGGATAAACAGGAAGAATGTAAAAGCGAGGAAAAGCACCAGCAGCGTGACCTGCCCAAGCTTCATTTTCCACATCTTCTCAATTACTGTGGGGCCTTTTTCCTTTTCAATGATCTTTAGATCAAAGTACTTTTCAGGAAACTGGAAGTCGGCACTGTAGGTCTTGAAGATTTTTGATGTGGCGGTCTCACCGGTCAGGTGACTGGCAATATAGTAAAACTGCCAGAGATTGGATGAGTCGAAATGTTCCTCTTTTAGAAAAAAGAGGCCGCTCTCCTTAAAATTTGGGGCGCCATCTATCTTAATCCCATAGAGGTGTTCGTAGTTGAGATCACGGAAAACATACTTATTGAACCCCTGCTGAAAATAGAAGCGTTCAAATATGCCGCCGCGGACAAATCCTGATCCTTTGTAGTTGTCCTTGCCGTTTGAGACGACGATGAAGATTTTGCCGTTATCACCAGCGCGCCCCTTGGCCCAGTTATAACCAGATTCACCCAGCATATTTATGCCAATAACAGGCTGAGTCACATCAGCAAAATAGATATCAACCCAGGCTTCGTTTTTGTCAGCAGTGGGGACAAGATCGGCAGTGGGGACAAAAAGGTGGCCGATGCTGCCTTCTGCGACCAGCTCATCCCAGGTTTTGGGTTGGAAATCTGCGTGCCAGGTGACGACGCGGGTGTCATCTGATGCCAGGATACCTAAAGCCTGGGCGACCATGCGGCCTGAGGTGATCAGGGTTTGATCCATCACCTGGGCGGTTACGGTGGCCCCTGTAATCATGTCGATAGGGACGTTTCCACCGACCTCCAGCACTTCACCTTCTTGAGATCCGTTTGTCGTTTGATCAGCCCCCTGGCTGAGTGCTCCGCCGGAGGTGATCTCAAACTTATCGGCAACATTCTTGCCGATGTATTGGCCCATAAAGACTTCGAGCACAGATTCTGGGATACCGACCAGCAGGATGGGTTCGCTGTGGTGGACAATCTCTGCATTCAGGATGGTGCCTTTGGGGTCAATGGCGATGAGCGTCACCATTGGTTTGCCGGAGTAGGCTGGGATATCAACCAGGTCGGTTGAGAGAAAAACATAGGCGAAGACCTTGCCTCCTTTCAGTGCCTCAATGACAGGCAGGGAGATGGTCTTTGATTGCTGAAAGCTGTCGGCGTTTGGCAGAATATGGCTGCATTTATAGGTCTCACAGAAAGGTTTGCCATCCTTTAGAGTAAGTCCATTGGTTGCCCAGCTTGTGGCGCTAAGCAGCAGTAAAATAGGTAGTAAGAGATACGGGCTTTTTTTGGCGGTGCTAAAAATGGCTAAAAACAGGGATGCAAGTGGCTGAAAAGATATGTTTTTTGGCATGGTGGTAGGAGTCTGTCTCTAATAGCCTGACGAATTAGTAGAATTCGTTATACATAACTGTTTTTGAGTTACTGTGATGAGCCGTTGGAGGCTGCAAGGGGGTAAGTCTCAAATCAATCAGGCAGAATATTAAGGGAGTCTGATATTAATTGCTACCCTCCTATTTTAGCATTTACTTATATTCTAATACAACACCGCCCCTTCTTCTTAGGAAGAAGGGGCGGGTTTTGGGTCTGCTAGATTGTTTTAAGAGACAATCATGCGGCCGCGCATCTCAAGATGCAGGGCGTGACAGAACCATGGGCAGTAGTACCAGAAAACACCTTTCTTATCGGCCTTAAAGGTGACCGAAGCGGTCTCTCTAGGTGAAACACCAAAGTTGATGTCGTGCTGGGTCAGGCAGAAGCCGTGAGAGAGATCCTCGACGCCGTCCATGTTGGTCAATACAACAGTAACGGTATTGCCCAGTGGCACATTGAACTTAGGGAGTGAGAATGCAGGTGCAATACCTACCATGAAGACATAGGTGTGATTGCCTTCGGTAATGACATTGGCAGCAGCCTGAAGGTTTACACCATGCTTTTTAGCCAGTTCACGCTCGAAGTCAAAGCGGCTATCTTCGAATGTCCAGACCTTTTCAGGGCGGATCAGGTCACGTGAAACGATGAGGGCATCATGTGGCTCAGCGTGGGCAGCGCCCTCGTGTACCATCTTCATCTTCTTGCCAGAGATGTTGAACAGCTGCTCGTTCTCTGCGCGGAATGGGCCAACCGGCAGGAAGCGATCCTTGGAGAATTTGCACAGTGCAACCATCCAGTTGCCGTCTGCATCTTTGGTCTCACTCATGGAAGCGTTGATGTGGCCGATCTGGTAGTTCACGTCAACCTTCTCGATAACGGGGTTCTGGCCTGCTACTGCTTTGGCAATGTTCCACTTGGTGACGACAGAATCTAGAAAGATGGAGGTGTAGGCGTTGCCTTTGTTGTCGAAGGCGGTGTGAAGTGGGCCAAGGCCTACTTCTGGCTCAGCGATAACACAGTCGCGAGGCTTGATCTTGCCAGCAAAACATTGGTCAACCTTGCTCAGCTCAACAACAGAAACGGTAGGTGAAAGCTTGCCGGAGCAGACAGCGTATTTTCCGGTAGGGTCAACGTTTACACCATGTGGGCTCTTTGGAACTGGGATGTAGATGGTGTACTCAGAGTTGGCGCCACCGCGGCCATCCAGTACAGGCACTTTGGAATCGCCAATGGTGGTGCCTTTGCCTGCTTTGATTGCAGCTTCGATGCGTTCCAGGTTGAAAACAACCAGCCAATCGCGATCTTTACCCATCATCTCTGGAAGGGTTGCGCCCTCTTCAGAGTTGTAGCAGCAAGCCATAGAGTACTTGCCTTCATAATCTGTGGCGCAGAGGTCAAGGTTGCCATCGACCTGGATCTGCCAGCGTACTTCCATGCTCTCGGCATCGATGCAGCTGTGCAGGCAGCCATATTTTGATACATCTTCCAGGTCACCGCTACCATCATAAGGCAGTGGAACACGGAACTCAGAGTTGCAGTAGACGGCATTCAGCTCGTTACGTGACGGGAAGATGCCGTGTGTGCCAGCAGCGTTAGGGATATCGACGATCTTGTCGGTAACCAGCATGTCCAGGCGGATACGTGCCAGACGGGCTTGAGACTTGTCGTTTACGAAACCGTACTTGCCGTCATAGGTGCCGTTCTTATATGAAAGGTGTACGTGATGGGTGTCACCAGAGATACGATCTTTCATCTGGCTCTTACTGAAGTTGGTTGTACCCCAACCATATGCGGCATCCCAGTTGAAGACAGGGATACGCTTTAGCTCTCTACCAGAAGGTATGCCGATGATGCGGACTTCACCAGACTGACCACCAGACCAGAAACCATAATACTCATCCAACTCACCAGGACCGACGTGCTCTTTTGGACCGGTGCTTGAGCTGGCTTGTGCATCGGAAGCGGTGCCAAATGGCAAGATGCCCATGGTAACGGCTCCGGCCCCAGCTAAACCAACTGCTGTGGTCTTAAAAAAGTCTCTGCGTGAAGTTTCTACTTCACCGGTCTTGATTTCGTCCTGATGGTCGTCTTTTTTATCGGTCATGGTAACCTCATGTTTATTAATTAAAAAAGGGTATTAAGCAGTGTTGCTTGCTTGTTGTAAATCGTAAATAACAGTGGCTAAATTTGCTTGATTGCTATGCTGTCTATTTTGTTCAAGTTATATGAGCAGCTTCAATACAGAGCTTGGGATACCCTTGTTATCTGCCTGGGTAATGCACCAATATTCAGCTCTACTACAAGCACTTACCAGTTTGCACGATATGCATGCATGCTAATACGGCACCCTATTATATCGTTTGACCTGCGTCAAATTGTCGCAGCGCGAAAGCGCTTTGGGTGCGATGCTATATTTTTGTAATGGCATGTAGGATTATAAGCAGATGAAAAAAATGCTATATCGATTGTTATTGTTGGCTGTGCTGCTGTTTATCTCAGCATGTTCCGGCGATCCAGAAGCTGGTGCTGTCATCGTGGAATGGGAACAGCACGGTTGCAAGCGTTGCAATATGGTTTTGAGCGATCGGTTTCATGCGGCACAAATACGCCATAAGCCTGCGGGTGATGCCCCTTCTGAGGTCTACATATTTGATGATATCGGCTGTGCAGTGGTCTGGTTGGAAGATCAAAAGTGGAAGGATGACCCAGCCACAGAGCTTTGGGTCAATGAATATGAGACGGGTAATTGGATCGATGCGCGAAAGGCTTTTTATCTGGCGGGCCAGCAAACGCCCATGCAGTACGGTTTAGGTGCCCGATTGGAGGCAGTTCCAGAGGGTATGAATTTTGAGAGTGCGCGGGAACATATCTTTAAAGTGGACAAGTATCTTTATCAGCGTGGCACTCCTTAAATAAGGCATCTCATGCAGAGCATCCTGGTAATCGATCAAGGAACGCATGCATCACGGGCAGTGCTTTATTCGGTGATGGGTGAATTGATTGATCAGGTTGAGTCGCCCATTGATCTTATTCGAATTGGCCATGAGCGGGTTGAGCAGGACCCTCTACAGATTCTGTATTCAATTCAGCATGCGGTTGCGACACTATTGGCAAGAAATCGACTGCCTGTTGGACGGACGGCATTGGCGACACAAAGGTCTACCGTTCTTGCCTGGGATAAAAATGACGGCCGACCATTAAGTCCGGCATTGAGTTGGCAGGATAGACGGGCTTCAGATGATCTGGAACAGTTTAAATCAAAAGAAGCCGAGATCTATCAAATAACCGGATTACCTCTCTCTCCACATTATGGCGCTGGTAAGTTGCGTTGGCTGTTGCGTGCTAATGAAGATGTGCAACAGGCAAGCAAGAATGAATCATTTTGCTTTGGGCCTTTGGTGAGCTTCCTCTTGCATCACCTGTTGTCTGATGCCCTCCATCTGGTTGACCACAGTAATGCTCACCGCACGCAGCTTTTCAATATTGCAACACTCTCCTGGTCAAAACCACTGCTTGAACTGTTTGATATTCCGAGTTGTTATCTGCCTCACTTAAAACCTATGCAGAGTGAGTGGGGCAGGCTCAAAGAGGGTGCCATTCCGCTAACGGTGGTGTGTGGTGATCAGAATGCTGCACTCTTTTCGCAGGGCGAGGTGCCTGATGATGTGGCTATTGTTAATCTCGGTACGGGTGCTTTTATCCTGAAACCGGTTAAAAGCCGGGTTACCAACTCAAGAGGGTTGCTGCAAGGCATAGCCAAAAGTGAAGAAGGAAATTGCCAGTATCTATTAGAGGGTACAGTTAATGGTGCGGGAGCAGCGCTAACATGGGCGCAGCAGCAATGGCCTGTTAATGGATTATATGAAAACCTGGATGACTGGCTTGTGCAGATTCAATCTCCACCTCTTTTTATCAATACTGTTTCTGGGTTGGGATCGCCGTGGTGGAGTGGTGGTTGTGCTCCTTATTTTATTGGCCCTTCAGATGCATCAACTGAAAGTAAATACGTGGCTATAATTGAGAGTATTGTTTTTCTGCTTCAACATAATCTGGAGCAGTTGCAGAAAACAGATAGATTAACAACACTGCATGTGGGAGGAGGGCTCTCAAAAGTGGATGGGCTATGCCAGCGGCTCGCAGATCTTAGTGGTTTACAGGTGGTTCGGTTTCAGGAGTTGGAAAGCACTGCCAGAGGTGCTGCTTGGCTGGCGATGGGGTGCCCTAAAAAGTGGTTGAAACCAGCGATAGAAAAAACTTTTGCTCCTGCTAATGCGGGTGATTTGAAAAAAAGATATGAGCAATTTAGCAATGAAATCAGGACTGTTTGCAATAAATGAGCTATTAAAAAAATCATGAAACTCCCTTCATTTGTTGCCCACAGAGGGCAGATGGAAACCTGTCCGGAAAATACCTTGTTAAGCCTTGAGGCGGCACTACAATGTGGTGCCGCTTATATTGAGTTTGATGTTCAAAGCACTGCGGATGGTGTGTTGGTCGTATTCCATGATGTGGAGTTAGAGCGTGTAACGGGTGTTGCTTGCAATCTATTTGAAATGCAATATGAATCACTCAATTCTATCCGAGTGACTGAGCCGGGTCGTTTTGCAAAAGGCAAGTTTAGCGAGCCTATCCCTACCCTTAAAGATGTTGTCAATTTATTGCTGTGTTATCCCAAAGCAACAGCGTTTGTAGAGATAAAAGATGAGACGGTTAATCAGTTTGGCATCGAAAAAATCTGCAAGCAACTGTTGAAGGAGATTGAGTCGATACAGCAGCAATCGGTTGTTATCTCTTTTCATAAAGAGGCGATTCAATACGTCAAAGATAACAGTGCATTTAAAACGGGTTATGTACTGGAAAAATATGATGCACAACATCATGAATATGCACAGGAGTTAAATCCTGATTATCTTATTGTAAATCACACCAAGCTTATCGAAGGTGAAGTGCCTTGGGCGGGTCAATGGGAGTGGATGCTGTACGATATTACTGACCCCGAACTTTGTCTTAAATATGCAGATACGGTCTCTTTTATAGAAACAAGAGATATTTGTATGCTGTTAAAACAGCCGGTTTTTGCTGAAAAAATATGAGCCCGTCATATGACATCCTGATTATTGGTGGAGGTATACAGGGTGCGGGATGTGCGCAGGCAGCCGCGGCTGCTGGATATTCAGTTGCTGTGTTGGAGAAGTTCGAACGCCCAGGGCTTGGAACCTCGTGCAAGTCCAGTAAATTAATTCATGGAGGGTTGAGGTATTTGGAGACGGCACAAGTTAAGCTGGTGTATGAATGTCTGCATGAACGAAAGCTGCTACTGCAAAATGCCCCCCATTTGGTAGCGCTCAAGCCATTTTATATTCCTGTATATAAAAATAGTATTCGCAAGCCGTGGCTTATTTGGTGTGGCCTTATTTTATATGCACTACTTAGTGGTAAGAGATTTAAGATTATTCCAAAAAACAGATGGGATGAATTAGATGGCCTGAATACTAAAGATCTACTTATGGTGTTTCAGTATCTTGATGGGCAAACAGATGACCAACGATTAACCGAATCTGTTATGCAGTCTGCTCAGCAGCTAGGTGCTGAATTTATATCGGATGCTGAATTGATATCTGCTGAGTGCGAACCTGATTTGTGCAATGCCTTTTATAAGCAAGGCGATGAGCGAAAGCAGCTGACAGCAAGAGTCGTTATAAATGCGGCGGGGCCTTGGGCTAATCTTGTGTTACAAAAAATCACCCCAAAGTCTCCATTAGCTGATATGGACTTGGTGTTGGGTACGCATATTATTATCCCAGGCTCTTTGCAGCAGGGCATGTACTACATGGAGGCACCGCAAGATCAAAGAGCCGTTTTTGTGTTGTCTTGGCATGAAGGCATTATGATTGGCACAACAGAAACTGAGTACCAAGCATCACCTGATCAGGTTGTACCGCCAGAGTCAGATATCGAATATCTGATTGAGGTTTATAATCACTATTTTAAAAACAGCATTTCGCGTTCGGATGTAAAACGGGCCTTTGCTGGGCTGCGTGTATTACCAACAGGTGGTGATGCATTCAGTCGGTCAAGAGATATTATGATTCATAACGATGTTGCCAATCCGCAGGTGTTTACAGTCTATGGCGGTAAGCTAACGGCTTACCGAGCAACTGGGGAGCGGGTTCTGAAGTGTGTAAAACAGCTTTTACCGAAGCGACAACAGCAGGTGGATGTTAAATGTCTGCGTCTGCCATAATCTTGCATGATCTATTAACATGGCACAGTACATACGTTTTTCATTGAGTATATCGCCGGAGGCTTTTTTGCGACATTATCAGGGCACGGCCTCGGTTGTTATCGTGCAGGCAGAGGATGGTCGGCGTGTGCAAATTCCAGCTAATAGTTTCCGCCCCTTTATTGATCAGCAAGGTATTGAGGGTCGGTTTGAGCTTGAGTTGGATCAGAATAATAAATTGATCAATTTAAAAAAGCTGGCGTAATTTTCTTTAATCCAAAAAACGAAGTGAAAAATCTCTACCAAGAAGCGCAATATTGCTTTCTCTTATCCGATCCCGATGAAAAGTTGGATGCCAGCTTTGCTGTAGCAGGAGCCTTTCAAGCGAGCCAGCTTGAGTGGAAAGAGGGTGATGTTCCTGAAAATCTTGTTATGCCCGGGCGATTGAATCGGCCGGTTTTGGTTCCCCCTGATTCAGTGTCACGACGTGGATTTGGCACGATTACCCAGCGCGCTGCACTCATTCATGCCTTGGCGCACATTGAGCTGACGGCGGTTAATCTGGCTTGGGATTGCATCTATCGCTACCGGGAAATGCCTTATGAATACTATCAGGATTGGGTCAGTGCGGCAGCGGATGAGGCCAAACACTTTTTCGCACTGCGTGGCAGATTGCGTGCAATGGGCTTCGATTATGGTGATTTTGCAGCGCATGATGAGCTTTGGGAGTCCGCGGTGCAGACAGCGGGTGATTTGGTTGATCGAATGGGCATTCTACATCGTGTGTATGAGGCCCGAGCGCTGGATGTTGTGCCGAAGACTTTAGACAAATTCCAGGCTATAGGTGATTCAAAAACAGCGGATGTTTTGGCTACTGTCGCCAATGATGAAGTAAGGCATGTGGGGGCGGGAACACGCTGGTTTCGTTATCGCTGTGAACAGAAAGGAACCGATCCGGATTCCCTGTTTTTTTGCCTGCTAAAAAAATATATGAACAGATATCCCAAGGGGCCATTTAATAAGGAGGCCCGATCAAAGGCGGGTTTTAGTGATCAGGAGCTTGCTATGTTGGAGTGTTATGATGGGGCACGTTGTAACTGATGGTGCTGTTGGCAAGAAGCATCTGGTTAGGGTTTTAGGCAGTCTGATATGGTGAATTCAGGAATAATTATCTTGGTATTAAGCATAAGGACACCTTAATTTAGCAGTGCTGTTAGTGTTATCATATGGCAGTTAGAAGCTGCAATCTTTATATGGGGGCATTCAAGGTGCGGATATCCTTATCTCTGTGAAGCTGTCCAGGGATGCCCGGTTTAATGTTAATAATCCCGACAATATGGGGAAGAAGATATGACAATTGATGCCCTTGAGAACGTATTTAATGAGATGGGCCTCAACAACTTAGGCGATATTCACTGGAACTCTTCCACGAGCCAGCTGTATGAAGATGCAATTCGCCGCGGTGAAGGTTTTTTGGGTCATTTGGGCCCGCTGGTTACTCGGACAGGCTGTTTTACCGGCCGCTCTCCAAACGATAAATTTGTCGTTGATGAGCCAGAAAGCAAAAAACAAATCTGGTGGAGCAAGGTTAACAAGCCATTTCCCGAAGAAAAATTTGATGCGCTTTTTGCACGCGCCTGTAATTTTTTAGAAGGGCGTAACATCTTTGTGCAGGATCTGCTGGTCGGTGCAGATAAAGAGTATGAATTGCCGATCCGAGTTATCACCCAGGATGCCTGGCATGCGCTTTTTGCACGCAATATGTTTATCCGCCCCGGTAACTTCGGCCGTAAACTGAATGTGGATGAGCCACGTTTCACCGTATTGCATGTGCCACACCTGAATGCTGTGCCCAGCGTGGATGGCACCAACTCTGAAGCCTTCATTATTGTCCATTTTGGCAAGCGCCAGATCCTTATTGGCGGCACCCAGTATGCGGGTGAGATCAAAAAATCTATCTTCTCTGTGATGAACTACCTTCTGCCACAACGCGAGGTGCTGTCAATGCACGCCTCTGCAAACGTTGGGGAAGCGGGCGATGCGGCCGTATTCTTTGGCCTGTCGGGTACAGGCAAAACCACCCTTTCTGCCGATCCAAACCGCAAATTGGTGGGTGATGATGAGCATGGCTGGGGCGAGAACGGTATCTTTAATCTGGAAGGTGGCTGTTACGCCAAGGTGATCAATCTTTCCAAAGAGAAAGAGCCGATGATCTATGAAACCACGCGCCGTTTTGGCACCATCCTGGAAAATGTCGGGATGGAGTTCAGCAGTCGCCGGCTTGATCTGGATGATAACAAGCTGACCGAGAATACCCGTGCAGCGTACCCTATTACTCATATCCCCAATGCGATCTATCCGGGAATAGCAACACATCCAAAGAACATTATCATGCTGACTTGTGATGCCTTTGGTGTGATTCCTCCAATTTCGCGTCTCACACCAGAGCAGGCGATGTATCACTTCTTGTCGGGCTATACCGCTAAGGTAGCTGGAACCGAGCGGGGCGTGACTGAGCCGCAAGCGACCTTCAGCACCTGTTTTGGTGCGCCTTTCATGGCGTTGCATCCAAGTGTGTATGGCAGGTTGCTGGGTGATAAAATCAAAAAGCATGATGTCCGTTGCTGGCTGATCAATACCGGTTGGTCTGGTGGCCCGTATGGCGTAGGTAAACGTATGGACATCAGCCTGACTCGGGCGATGTTAAAAGCGGCCTTGTCAGGTGATTTGAATGATGTGGCCGTGGTCGAAGATCCTATCTTCGGACTGCCGGTACCAGAGAGCTGCCCAGGCGTACCGTCTGATGTGCTGCATCCTGCCAACACCTGGGAAGATAAGGCTGCCTATGAGAAAAAAGCGAAGCAGCTGGCTAAGGCTTTCCATGAAAATTTTGTTGAGTATGCCGATATGGTTTCGCCTGAAGTTAATGCAGCGGGTCCACGTGTAAGCTAGTTACTGGTTTATATAAGCTGTAATGTTATAAGGCATCTTGAGCTTCTCAAGGTGCCTTTTCTATGAAAGATGTGTGCGGAATGCCCAAGTCGATTCTGAGGCTAAAATGAAGATAACGATTTTTTCTATTGTCTCTCTTATTCTTTTCTGTCCAGCCGTTATGAGCGCGGCTGAAGAGAGTGATGTCAAAAAGCACTGGGCTAATGCAGAGTCAGCCAGTTCTGAAGATAAGCCTTCAATGAAAAAAGCTGAAGCGCCAACCTATATTGGCATTGAAAACTGCAAGATTTGTCACATGCCACATTTTGATTCATGGAAGACAACGCGCATGTCACAGGCCTTTGAGCTGCTCAAACCAGGTGTTCGTGCCAAGGCAAAGCGTGATGTTGGCTTGGACCCCGATCGTGATTACAGCAGATCAGCAGAATGCCTTCATTGTCATACCACAGGCTATGGCAAGCCAGGCGGTTTCATCAGCATGCAAGAGACACCGAAAATGGCTAATGTGCAGTGCGAGATGTGCCATGGCCCTGGCAGTCTCTATGCTGAGATGATGCTAAAAAAACGCGGTACCTATACGCGGGAAGATTTTATAAAAATAGGGGGCATGACCATGCCTTCACCTGACAATAATGTTTGTTCCCAGCAGTGTCATAACCAAACCAGCCCCTTTATTGGCTCCGGCTTTGAATTTGATTTTGAAGACAGAAAAGCGATTGGAACGCATCGTCACGATATTAAATATATCGGTATGCCGTTTGATTGGTAGTGGATGCGTTCTCTCCTGAGCCTGACTATTTTGACAGACTCAGGAGAGGAGGGGTTTAAATAAATTACATAGGTTGTGTGATGGTGAATGCGCCGCGGATGTCGCCAGCCTTGTAGCCGCGAGCCTTATCCTGAGGGTAGAGCTTATCTAATGCCGCTGCAATGGGTGGTTTGATATTGGAGCCATGACAGACAAGGCAGGGTTTCTCTGCGGTAGGTATGGCCTTCATATATCGAAAGAGTTGCTTCCCATTCTGTGTAACCACTTCATAATGTTCCATCTTTTTAGGATCTTCGCCTGCGGCTTTGCGGGCATCAAACTGTTTTAGCACACTTGTTTCCCAGGGATCTGGAGTATTGGCAGTGTTTCGTGGCTTCAGACTGGTGCGCCCTATTAGCCATCCGTTTTTCTTGGAGTGTGTGCTGGTGATTTCCATCGCTTTGCTATTGCAGACTTTAATGGCCTTAAGAGGGCCTCCTGCCTTTAATGCTCCTTTAAGCTCGCCTCCAAGATTGCCAAAAAAGCTTTTAATGGCTGCTCTGCTGGCATCAACACGTGGGGTAAGATCCTCTGCTATGACGGGTGTTGCAGAAAGAGAGGTAACCAGGACTAATAACGCTATTTTTTTCATGGATTTTTCCTTTTTTAAAGAGGCTATCTTGGGAGGCTAAGTGCTACTACAGTATTAGAATGCAGGACCGGGTTTTTTGCCCAATTTTTCAAGAAATTTTGCCAGTGGACAAAAGCGAGTGAATGCGGCTTGAAACATATTGGCGCCCACAAAGGCAGTTAACCACAGCCAATTGGGTGAATGCAGTTGAGATAGAGCTAGGCTGATAAGGATCATAGAGCCGGCAAAGGCGAGTACGATGCGTTCAATGCTCATGGTGAATTCTCCAAAATAGTAATGTGCTGAAGCTTGATAAGTATATTAGACTCTACTAATATACTTATCAAGCATTATTTTTTAAAGGACTCTGGAAAATGAGAGAGCACAGAAGCAACTTTATGGTTCGTTACTCGGTAGATCATCCTAAGATAGTAGCCTGGGTGATGGCGATGTCTACCCTGTTGTTGATTCTGTTGGCACTCTTACCCAGCCTCTGGCCTGCCACTTTTCAGGCATTGAACCCTCTTAGAGTGGATACCGACCCAGAAAATATGCTCTCTGCCGATGAGCCGGTGCGGGTTTTTCACAATGAGAGTAAACGGGTTTTTTCATTGAATGACATGGTGGTGGTTGGGGTAGTCAATCCAAGTCATGCAGAAGGGGTTTTTAATCCTGCCTCATTACAGCGCATCCATGAGCTGACTGAATATGCCAAAACCTTAACCTGGCCAGACCCAGAGCATCCTGAGAAACAGATGGGTGTGATTGAGGTGGATATTCTTGCGCCCTCGGTAGTAGACAATATTGAGCAGGGTGGCATGGGAGTAGTGAACTTCAGCTGGCTAATGGCCAAGCCACCCGCCACGCAGGAAGGGGCGTTGGAACTACGACAGAAGGCGCAACGCATTCCGCTGCTTAATGGCACGGTGGTGAGTGAGGATGGACTGGCTCTGGCGCTCTACCTGCCGCTGACAGACAAACACCTCAGCTATCAGGTGCGTGAAGCACTGTTGGAAAAGATTGCAATCTGGGAAGGCTCAGGTGATGAGTTTCATATTACAGGCCTGCCGGTGGCAGAAGATACCTTTGGGGTAGAGATGTTCTATCAGATGGCGATCTCCGCCCCATTAGCCATGTTGGTGATCTTTTTGCTGCTGTGGTGGTTTTTCAAAAAACTGTCCCTCATTTCAGCTCCAATGATTCTAGCTATGGTTTGCTCACTGGCTACCATGGCGTTGCTGATTATATCGGGCAACACCATCCACATCATGAGTTCCATGATTCCTATTTTTATTATGCCCATTGCGGTATTGGATGCGATTCATATCCTGTCAGACTTTTTTGATGAGTATCAAAAGCGAAAAGATCGGCGGGAGACCATTCTCTATGTAATGCAGCATCTCTACACTCCAATGCTCTTTACCACTCTGACCACCATGGCAGGTTTTGGCTCTCTACTGATGACACCAATCCCGCCGGTGCAGGTATTTGGGCTGTTTATTTCGATTGGTGTATTTCTTGCCTGGTTTTGGACCATCACCTTTATTCCAGCCTTTATTATGTTTATACCGGAAGAGAAGCTGGCCAACTTTGGACATACAACAGATGATGCTCAAGACACTGGTTTGATGAGCCGTATGCTGGGTGCTACTGGTCAGGCAATTTTCCGGCATGCCCGGTTGGTCATGATTGGAACCGGTGTGGCTATGGTATTGGGGTTTTATGGCATCAGTCAGATCAATATTAACGACAACCCTATTAAATGGTTTGATACTGATCACCCTATTCGAGTGGCAGATAAGGTGTTGAATGAACATTTTGGCGGCACCTATATGGCCTATTTGGAATTGGAGCCAGGAAAATCAATAGCATCCCTGTCAGAGTATGCCCAAGAGATGCAGCAGCGCATGAAGATACGGGGTGATGCACTGATTAAAGAGGGCATTACCAATAGTGATGTTGTATTTAATCAACTCATCGGTCAGACAGGAGAGCTTACATCGTCTGCAAAAAATAAAGCTGAATTACTGGCCACCCTGAATGACTATATAAATAATCAGCTTGATAACGCTAGTGATGAAATGTTTGAAGCATGGGATGAGGCGCAGATAACACTTGATAGTGAACGACAGCGGGATGAGATATTTAAGCAACCAGAGGTGCTGAATTACATTAGTGATCTGCAAGCCTACCTAGCTTCGCTGGAAGTGGTGGGTAAATCAAGCTCCGTGGCTGATGTTGTTAAGACGGTCTATCGGGAGTTGTTGCTGGGCAAGGATGAGGCTTTCCGTATACCTGATAGCTCTAATGGCGTAGCGCAGAGCCTGATTACCTACCAGAATAGTCACCGGCCACATGACCTCTGGCATTTCATTACGCCAGACTATCGTAAGGCTACCGTACTGGTACAGTTAACCAGTGGTGATAATCAGGATATGGCTGCGGTAGAGGCACAGGTAAAACGCTATTTTTACGACAATCCGCCACCCTTTGAGTTGAAACATCGTTGGTTTGGTCTCACCTATATCAATGTTATCTGGCAGGATGAGATGGTGGCTGGAATGGTGACCGCACTTGCAGGCAGCTTTATAGTAGTACTGGTTATGATGACAGTACTGTTTCGCTCATTTCTGTGGGGCTTTCTATCCATGATTCCATTGGCTGTAACGGTGTGGATTATCTATGGCGTTATTGGGTTAGTTGGCAAAGATTATGATATGCCGGTAGCAGTGCTCAGTGCATTAAGCCTTGGATTATCAGTAGACTATGCTATTCATTTTCTTTCACGTTCGCGTCAGCTGCGGGAGCAGCATGACAGTTGGTCAGAAGCAATTGCCCATGTATTTGCAGAACCGGCACGAGCCATTACGCGTAATGCAATCGTGGTGGGTGTAGGGTTTTTGCCGTTATTGGCAGCGCCCCTGGTGCCATATCAAACGGTAGGCATCTTTATTGCAGCCATTCTGTTATTGGCAGGTGTTGCCTCACTGTTAATATTGCCAGCGATGATCACACTGCTTGAACCCTACCTGTTCCGTAAAAAAGTAGGAGGTTAAAGAATGTATATTTATAAGCAAACAGCCCTACTGTTACTTGTTGTATTCTTTGCGCTACCTGCCAGTGTTTATGCAGAGCCAACAGTAGATGAGATTGTGCATCGAAGTAACATGACTACCTACTACCAAGGCCAGGACGGACGTGCTCAGGTTAAGATGAGCATCACAGACAATCAGGGGCGTGAGCGAAAGCGGCGCTTAACCATTCTGCGAATTGATGATGCAAAAAGTGATGTTGTTGAGGGAGCAGTGTATCAAGGGGGGCAGAAGTTCTATGTCTACTTTCATCGACCTGCAGATGTGAGCAAGATGGCCTTTCTGGTCTGGAAGCATCTTGAGCAGGATGATGATCGCTGGCTCTATCTGCCAGCATTGGATCTGGTGAAGCGGATTGCAGCCACAGATAAACGCACCAGTTTTGTAGGGTCTGATTTCTTTTATGAAGATGTTTCAGGCCGTCGTTTGGATGAGGATATGCATGAGCTGGTTGAGACAACCAAGAGCTACTATGTCATAAAAAATACGCCGAAAAATGCTGATGCTGTAGAGTTTTCCATCTATAAGATGTTTATACATAAAACAACCTTTATCCCCGTGCAAGTGGAGTATTTTGATAAGGCTGGTGTCAAATACCGCATAGCCAAAGCGCTTGGCGTTAAAACAATTCAAGGTTACCCAACTGTGACAAAAGCCGCAGTGGAAAATCTAAAAACAGGGAGCAAAACAGTGATGGAATATACCAAGGTTGAGTATGACGTAGGGTTAGACGATGCGTTGTTTACCGAGCGTTATCTGCGTAAAGCTCCCCGTAAACAGTTACGGTAATATTCTGCTGCAACGTGAAGATCAAAATGGCAAAATGGATAATCAATAATGCCTCTATTGGGCTGGCTTTATTAGTCGCAGTGGTTGTGCATGCAGAAGAACCAGCACTGCCAAGCGGGCTTGATTTGAACGCAGCAGAGCCAGATCTGCCACTAGGCCTTGATGATATGGATATAGATGATTCTGACTTGGACGAACAGTCAACTCAAGGAATCACTATTGATGGTTTTGTAGACTTTCGCAGTGGAAGTTGGGTCGATAAACATCATTACCAGGCATCAAGGCCGCTTAATGAAGTGCGTCTACAGCTTGAAATGGAAAAAGAGTTTTCTGATTTTACCTTTGCAGTAATAGCGGATTTCATCTACGACGATGTTGTAGATGACTATGATATAGCTTTAGAGAATGGCCAGGGCTGGCTTGACCTTCGTGCAGCCAATATTGTCTTTTCTCCGCTCAGTTTTATGGATATCAGGTTAGGTCGTCAAATATTGACATGGGGAACGGGTGACCTCATCTTTATCAATGACCTCTTTCCCAAAGATTGGAATGCTTTCCTCATTGGGCGTGATGTTGAATACCTCAAGGCACCCTCTGATGTGCTCAAGGTTTCGCTGTTTCATGATGTTGCAAACTTGGATCTCATCTATACGCCGCGCTTTGATTCGGATCGGTTTATCGATGGTTCACGCGCCTCCTATTATAGTTCAACCCTTGGTCGTACTGTTGGAACAGATGCAATAAGCAAGGTAGATCGGCCTAATGATTGGTTGCGTGATGATGAATTTTCACTAAGGCTGTATAAGAATATAGGTGCCTATGAAGTGGCCTTGTATGGGTATGATGGTTTTTGGAAAAGCCCAGGGGGACTGAATCCTGCCACTGGTCGCGCGCTATTTCCTGATTTGTTTGTATATGGTGCCAGTATTCGCGGCCCGTTGGCGGGTGGTATTGCAAATGCAGAGTGGGGCTATTATGACTCACGCGATGATCGTAATGGCCGCAATCCCATGATTAATAACAGTGAGCAACGCTTGATTGTAGGTTTTGAACGGGAGCTTGCTGCTAACCTAATGCTTGGCTTGCAGTATTATCTTAAGCGCATGGAAGATTATTCTAACTACCGCCAAGTGCTCCCAGCAGGTGCATTTCCTGTGCATCGCAGTCGGCAGGAGTACACAGCGCGGCTGACTTGGCTGACGATGAATCAAAATCTAATCTGGTCGCTTTTTTCCTTCTATTCTCCATCGGATGATGATGGCTATTTGCGGGCCAAGCTTCAGTATAAATATGATGACCACTTCTCTTTGGAGCTTGGGGGCAATCTTTTCTGGGGTGATAATAACCGCACGTTTCTTGGTCAGTTCCAGAATAATGATAATGTCTATACTGCTTTGAGATATGGTTTTTAAATAAGAGGTAAATATAAATGAGTGAAGATACAAATTGTGAACTGCCAGATTCGAATCCACCATCCGATGAGATTCGTGCGCTGCTAACAGAGGCGAAGGTGATTGCGATTGTAGGTCTTTCAGATAAACCTGAGCGTGCCAGCAATAGGGTTGCGATCTATCTTAAAGAACAGGGGTATAAAATTATTCCAGTCAATCCAACAAAAGAAGAGATACTGGGTGAGAAGTGTTATCCCAGTCTGTCTGAAATTCCAGTGCCAGTTGATATTGTTGATATTTTTCGCAAGATTGATGTAATTCCAGCAGTTGTTGATGAGGCTATTAACATCTCGGCTAAAGCTGTATGGATGCAGTTGGGCTTGGCGCATCACGAATCAGCTGAAAAGGCGCGCGAGGCTGGTTTGGTTGTAGTGCAGTCCAAATGTACAAAGATTGAGCATGAAAGGCTGCATCAAGGTTAAGTAAATGCAATGGTTGACCTTAGTGCCGCTAACTGATGATAAGTGGCCAGAGCAATGAAGGTGAACGTTAAAAAGGTAATGGAGAATAAACGCAGGTGGATTATACGAAGGCGCGAGCTATATGCCCTTAAATGAAAATAGGGTGTGCTCTGTTTTTCAATATCTCAGGGAATGGTGCTGACACTTATTGTCGGCGGTTTAATATAGTTTGAGGAGGATTCTGTAATGGCTCATATCGTAATATTGGGTGCAGGCATCGGAGGGATTCCGATGGCCTATGAAATGAAGAGTTTGGCAAAACCAGGTGATCGCATCACGGTTGTTTCCAACGTCTCCTACTTTCACTTTGTACCTTCAAATCCCTGGGTTGCAGTAGGTTGGCGTACACCTGAAGAGATCAAGGTTGAGTTGGGTCCTTGTCTGGAGCAGAAAGGGATTGGTTTTGTTGTCTCTGGACTCAAAGAGATAAAACCGGAAGAGAGTTGTCTGGAACTAATGAATGGCAACCAACTTAATTATGACTATCTTGTCATCGCTACTGGTCCTCGTCTGGCTTTTGATGAGGTGCCGGGCTTGGGGCCTGAAGGTCATACAGAGTCCATCTGTCATATTGATCATGCTCACAATGCAGCAAAAACCTGGGATAAGTTTGTAGATAATCCAGGGCCTATAATTATTGGTGCGGCTCAGTTGGCCTCATGTTTTGGCCCTGCCTATGAATTTGCTTTTATAGTAAACAGGGATCTGTGCAAGCGGCGCATTCGCGATAAAGTGCCAATAACCTTTGTTACACCAGAACCGTATGTAGGTCACCTGGGGTTGGGTGGAGTGGGTGATTCAAAAGGCATGCTAGAGAGTGCGTTTCGCAATGCTCATATCAATTGGATCACCAATGCCAAGATTGAGAAGGTAGAAGAAGGGATGATGCATGTGCAGGAGATGGATGAAAATGGCCAAGAGAAAAAACGCCATGAACTACCCTTTAGCTACTCAATGATGTTACCTGCCTTCACCGGTATTGAACCCTTTTTAAAAGTGGAAGGGTTGATTAATCCTCGCGGTTTTATATTGATTGATAAACACCAGCGCAATCCTAACTTCAAGAATATTTTTGCTGTTGGCGTTTGCGTGGCTATTCCTCCTGTCGAACAGACGCCTGTGCCAACAGGTGCACCTAAAACGGGTTACATGATTGAATCTATGGTGACAGCTGCGGCGCACAATATCCGTGATCTGGTAGATGGTAAAGAGGCGACCTATGAAGCTACATGGAATGCAGTTTGTTTAGCTGACATGGGAGATACGGGTATTGCCTTTGTGGCCATGCCACAGATTCCACCGCGTAATGTAACCTGGGCAAGATCGGGCAAATGGGTGCATGTTGCCAAGGTTGCATTTGAAAAATATTTTCTACGTAAAGTAAGGAGAGGCACCAGTGATTCGATTATTGAACATTCAGTGCTTAAGCTGCTAGGAATAGAAAAATTAAAAGAGGTTAAGCGAAGCAACAAATGAAATAAAGCGGCAGTCTATGTGTGTACTAGCTCAGGCATGGTCTGACACGTGGGAGTTGTTTGATGCTGAATAATCGGCTGGAGTCCAGTGTGAACTGACACATTCACCTGTGTAGCAAATATTACAAATAAGAAAATTTGCTATGCACCTTCACTTTTTATGAGTAACTAAAAAATAAATAAGCCACCTCGGGTGAGGTGGCTTATTACTTTGAAGTAATATGCCCTACGCTAGTAGTATGTGCATCACGCTGGTTTATGTATTACTACCGGTAAAATTTGTGACGACGCCTCCGGCTTATTCCGAAGAGACCGGCACCCAAAAGGGCGATTGTAGTCGGCTCGGGGATAGTACCCTCTTTGTAGAGCAATAAATTGATAGGTGCCTGCGGGATGTCTCGTGCACCACCATACTGATCTAATAAACTGGAACCTGCCCAACCTTCACTTTGGACAATTTGCCCAGCCCAATCGATACTGAACAAACCTATATGAGTCCCACCCCAAGGGCTAGCCAGGTAAGCGACATAATCAACGTTGGTTGAATAACTCCCACCAAAATCGCCATCGTGCCACCCTTGTATCGTTCCGCACAAGGTGTGATTATAAACTGGCCCTGAGCAAAGGCTAGTGGGGCTTCCTAGTGCCGCAGCTATGAACTCTTCGGCGATAGAAGCTGTTGCAACGGACCAACCCTCAAATGCACCGCCCGCACCGATCGCAGTTAAAGTATCTGCATAAGATAGGTTAAATGCATCAAACCGAGTGTATAACCTACCGTTGCTTGTGTCCGTGATGTGGTTTGTGGTGTCATCAGTGGTTAAGTTACCGTGTGTGATTGCTGTGGCATTAACACTAGCAGATAATACAATCGCTATCACGAGCGTGACGATTAAGCCAATATATTTGTTCATTATTATTTTTCCTTGTTGTTTATGCGTTAAGACGAATATATCTATAGCGCCTATGCAAACTTCATTCCATCTATTAATGTCCCATTGAACATTAGAAATTATGAGTTTTTATGCTGTATATTCACGGAGAAAAATAAGGGGAGTGTAAAATTAACTGACAATATTTAAATAGTTATTGCCCTGTATCTCCTGCATATCTCTAGAAATAGAAGCACAGGAATAATATTACTCATATCAAACAAACAGTTAAGTAAATAAGATGAATGCAAGGCAAGATGTAAAAAATTCTGACAAAGACTGTACATACTTACACTACGTAACATCTTTTTTATTTAACTATGCGTGGATTAATTTGGCCTTAAAAGCGTAATGTAAATGATGGGCGATAGTTGGCCACAAAGTGTATTGAAAAGCCAAATAAAGTCAAACTCCCAATTACCAGAAGTTGAGTATCAGCAGTTGGCTGTACTTCAGGGTGAAAGCGGTTATTCATCATTGATACCAGAAAGCACTGAAAATAATTACTTCATTGATCCAACATCTTTATCTCAGTTTGTTATTGATGCCAATCAATATCATGGCATTGATTTATAGCCAAGTAGTTTGCAAATGCATCAGCGCAGATACAAATTTATTCCCCCCATTTTCTTGCTCATCATCCCCTTTTCACCAATAAAGCATAGATATTTTAAAATGCCCCCCATTTGATTTCATGGAATGAAACCCATACACTTTTATGCTGACCGATTTTTACAAGCCAGGAGCATCCAAATAATGAATCATAATAATCAATCCGGTATTTTCAGCCAGCTACAGTTTGCCTTGATTTTCATCTTAGGTATCGCCATCTCCAATCCACTGCTTGCTGCTCAAGAGCGTGCCGCTGCAACCCCAACTCAGTACCAAATGGAATTCACATTTGATGTAACCAATATCTCCAGGGGCAATATCCAGGTTGCTACGGTCGACATCCCCAATAAGATACTTGCTGCTATCCAAGAGGGCGGTTTTATCGTCGACTCATTCTTCGACATCAGTTATGAGGTCTCACATAATCCTGACAAAGGTTTTGATACTGAGATGGTCAGCATGTCCCTAAGAGCAACCTCTCGTTCTGCCAATGCCTCACAGCCAGGGGCCGTTATTGGCGTAGTCTATGAAGCTCTCGGCTGCTGTCGTACGCACCGCGGCCATGTCACCGTGCTTAAATAGCCTGCGTCCTTAGACTTAAGCCTTTAGCAAACAGCAAAAGCCCCAAAATTTGGGGCTTTTTTGTCTAATTACACAGGAGGTGCTGGACCCAAAGTCTCCGATCGATTGGAATCGAGCGACACTTGCCGATTGTCACCTGTATCTAAATGACCGCTGTGTGTATGCAAGGGAAGTTTGCAGGTTTCCGGTGACTGGTCGCTCCTGGTGCAGCTTGATCACTCCTTCGTGATCAAGCTTGGGAAAGTTAGGGGAAATCTGACGTTGTTAGTTAGATCAAGTCTGAGCTATTGCGCTATATGTCTAACTGATTTGCCTAAGTTAATATTTGCTAAAGTTATGCACGGAGGGTGCATCCTTATTTTATGTGGGCCTAAAAGACGTACGCACTTTGATGCCTTGAGCCTATAGAAAAGCCAGTTAAGCCGGCTCTACACTTGCAAGCATTGAGTTGAATGCAAATATGGTGCTTCTGTTCAATCCCAATCACCCACAGGGTGAAAAGTCGCTACCCATAAATAGCCTCCTTTTTGAGATATAACGGTCAGTGCATACGGCCATATCCACGCCTGTAATGCCGGGTGTTTTTTAGTTCTTCATCCAGAGCTTCTTGCTGTTTGCTGGTGAGCAGTGTGCGCATCTTGTTTTGTGTTTGGATGGTGCTTTCAATCTTTTTTCGTTGGATCTCAAATATGGCAGCATAGACTTCACCGATGGCTTTGGGATCTGGAATATCGACATCGTATAACTCTTCAAGCTTGTCCTGATGCTCCATCATCTCACCCATGCGGTTCCAGTTTTCGCGGCGGTGTTGTCGATGTATTTCTCGAACCTTCTGTTTTTGGGCATCGCTGAGATCAAGTTGCATGATGGCCTGTAAGCCACCCCTCATCCCTGACCCCATGTGGCCGTACCCCATCATGCCGGAGCTTATTTGATTGCAGCCCATCCCATCCATGCCTCTGCGTCCATAGGACATTGTGTCACGGCCCTCTATATTTTCTGTGTATCTGCCCTGGCTATACCCATATCCCATCATGCTGCGATGCTCACCTCGCCCCATCATTGGATAGTTATCACTTGCTTGGGTAACACTGGCTGAACTGATGCTGAGAAAAAGTAGAGGGATGCTAACAACGTAGAATCTAAAGTGATTGTTGTTCATGCTGAATCTCCATTTGCTTGTTCACACGGTGGTAGAGTGAATCAAAAATCCTTCTCACCAGTTGAGTGATGGAAGAGGTTTCCATGCCTGCTGATGATTAATAATAGCTTAAAAATAATAAATGAAAAGCAACTTCTAAGTTGCAGTGATTAAGAAGGTTTATAAGTTAAATAAATCTACAATGGCAACTCTAAACTTTCTGCAATCATTTTGGCGGAAGGATTCTTCATGTAGGGCACAACACCCAGGCAGGGTGATTTGATGGCGGCCTGAAGAGTCGCTATGTTCTTATCACTGCACAGCATATTGGGTTCCACCTCATTGGCAACCCAGCCAGCAAGGCGTATGTCGCTGGCCTGTATGCTCTCAGCGCTTAAAAGAGCATGGTTGATGCAGCCCAGTTTGAGGCCAACAACCAATATGACAGGCATGTTTAACATCTGAACCAGGTCGGCAGCTGATTGCTCTCTGTTGAAGGGGACTCGCCAGCCACCAACGCCTTCTACAATGACACAATCAGCTTGAGCCATTAATGACATGTAGCGGGTGCTGATGACGTTAAGGTCGATCTCCTCGTTTGCCTGCTCTGCCGCCAAGTGGGGGGCGATAGGTGGCTTGTAGACATAAGGATTGATATCAGAATAGTTTACTTGAATGGTGCCTTGGGCCTGAATTCTGACGGCATCTTCGTTGCGTAGGCCTTCTGCCGTAGCTGTGGCGCCGGATGCGATAGGCTTCATGCCGAGCACTATTTTCCGATCATCCTGTAACAGTTGCATCAACCCCAGTGTAATCTCGGTTTTACCGCAGCTGGTATCTGTGCCGGTAATAAAAAAGCCATTCATCATAGTCGGCTCCGTGTGAGTTCATCTACTGAGACTTCTCGCTTGGCGGTGCTGTGCAGCTCGGGTGCCCAGGCATGGCCATAAACCACTTCATAACTGGCAGGCAGCAGATTGTCTTTGCGAAACTGCTCGTAGGCTTTAATCATCGCTTGCATGCGGCCCTTTCCGGTAAGCCCACGCTGGCGATGAGTGGTGACGTTGTGCGCGCCGATCATCTTGAGGTCTCGCATCAATCCGGATACTTCATTATAGGTCAGGGTCAGGCGATCAACATCGACGACAGGGTCGGAAAATCTGGCTCGAATCAATGCGTCTCCCACATCATGCATGTCGGGAAAAGGGCTGACATGACTGTGGCCATCTACAGCCTCCCAGGATTGGCGCAGCTCTTTCAGAGTGTCCAGTCCAAAGGTGGTAAACATGAGTAGACCACCGGGGCGCAGTACCCGCAGAAACTCACGGAATGTATCTTCAAGATCGGTGCACCACTGAATGGCGGCGTTGGAGTAGATGAGATCCACGCTGTTGTCGATAAAAGGTAGTTGTTCGGCATCACCGCAGACACAGGCAGGTCGGCGTAGCCAGGAGCCTCGCTTGCGGGTATGGCGCAGCATTGGCAGGGCAAAGTCCAGCGCCACGATGTGAGCTTTTTTATAGCGCTTGGCCAAAGCGGCAGTTGCTACCCCGGTACCTGAACCAATATCCAGTATCACTTCAGGTTGCAGCTTTATGACATCCAGGCGCTCCAGCATGCATTCGCCCGTCTGGCGTTGTAGAACGGCTGCATCATCATAGGTATCCGCTGCTCGCTCAAAGGCCAGTCTTGCCTGTTGTTTATCTATTGGTAGAGGGTGCTCACTCATTATCTGTTTCCAGGAACTGATGCAGTGCTGCTATTGATTCTTTTCGGTGTGATAGAAAAGGGGCGTGGCCTGCACCGGGTAGTAACTTGATCTCTGCTGTGGGCAGCAGTTGACGGATGCTGTCTGCCACGCTGGCGGGGGTTAGGGTATCTCGTTCACCGAGTAGCCAGAGTACGGGGCATTGCAGTTGTGGCAGAGAATGGCGCAGGTCGGCTTCACGTAACAGGTGCAACCCTCTGTCGAGTGCATTGGGGTTTGGTTCAGGCCGATGATGAAGATCCTGGCGCAGTCGTCGCAGCGTGGATTTGGCTTCTGCGGAGCCTCTTACTTGCAGTGCCAGGAAACGCTCCAATGTTTTTTTCGGATCGCTGCGCAGGGTATCGGCAAAGCTTGAGAGGGTGCCGCGTATCACGGCGTGTGGCCAATCATCGGCTTGAATAAAGCAGGGACTGGAGGCGACCAGCACCAGTTTGTTAACTCTGTGTGGTGAGCAGAGTGCCGCCTGTGTGCTGATGAGTCCACCCAGCGACCAACCGATCCACGTTGCCTTTTCCGGTGCAACTGCCAGACAGGCTTCGGCCCAATCTTGTAGGCTGTATAAATAATCAGCAAAGGGGCTGTGCCCGTGTCCGGGTAGTTCGATGGTGGTGACGCGATAACAAGTGCTTAGTTCTTCTGCCAGTGACTCCCAAACACCGCCATTCATGCCCCAGCCGTGCAGCAGAACCAGATCGGGCCCTGTGCCGACTGTTTCTGTGTGCAGTTTTATCTGTTGACTGTTGTTGTTCATGCTGGGTATTTGTCCAGTGCATCGAGCAGTCGATCAATATGCTCATCCTGATGATTGGCACAGAAGGTGACTCGCAGGCGTGCGCTGCCTTCCGGCACAGTTGGGGGGCGGATGGCGCTGACCAGTATGCCCTGATTTTCCAGCTGTTGGCTCCAGTCCAGCGCCTGCTCAGCTGATCCGGCCAACAGGGGTTGGATGGGGGTGATGGAATCCATCAGCGGTAGTCCCAGCTGTTGAGAGCCGTTGCGAAAACGTTGCACCAGCTGTTGCAGCTTTTCGCGTCGCCACTCATCTTCACGTACAAGGCGTAGGCTGGTGCGTGTGGCTTCTGCCACTGCCGGTGGCAGTGCCGTGGTGTAGATATAGCTGCGGGCCTGTTGGATCAGCGTTTCGATGAGCTCTTCCGAACCGGCAACAAAGGCCCCAAAGGTGCCGAAGGCCTTGCCCAGAGTGCCCATCAATATTGGCACGTCATCTTGGCTTAACTTCAGGCGGGAGAGACTGCCTCTGCCCTGCTTGCCCAGCACGCCGAGGCCGTGGGCATCATCCACCATCAGCCAGGCATCGTGCTGGCGGGCTGCATCGGCCAGTTCGTTAAGCGGGGCAATGTCGCCATCCATACTGAAAACACCGTCGGTAACGATCAGCTTTTCACCTTGGGCCTCTCCCAATTGGTTGGTCAGGTGCTTGGAATCTGCATGAGTGTAGCGTTTCAGTCGTGCGCGGGAGAGGATGCCGCCATCGATCAATGAAGCGTGATTGAGCCGGTCTTCAAAAACTGTATCGCCCCGCCCCAGCAGTGCGGAGATCACTCCAATATTGGCCATGTAGCCGGTGGAGAAGAGCAGTGCGCGTGGGTAGCCAGTGAAATCGGCCAGCTCCTCCTCCAGGGCATGGTGTGCGCTGCTGTGGCCGATGACCAGATGTGCGGCACCGCTGCCCACGCCATATTGCGCGGCCCCCTGTTGTAGAGCGGCAATCACTTGTGGGTGGGCTGCCAGCCCCAGGTAGTCGTTGCTGCAGAAGTTGAGCAGGGGGCGGCCATCTACCTGCAGTTCTGAGGATTGGGCGCAGGAGATCTGTCGGCGCGAGCGGTAGAGATGCGCTTCACGCCGTTTGTCCAGTTCAGCCGAGAGGTTTTTCATGCCTCAATTATCTGCTGTGATTAGGCTTCAGCAGTTTGATTGGCTGCTTCGCCCTGTGCGAACTGAATGCCCAGGCGTTTGAAGAGTTGACGGTCTTCATCGGCCTCGGTGTTGCCTGTGGTGAGCAGACGTTCGCCGTAAAAGATGGAGTTGGCCCCGGCCAGAAAACAGAGTGCCTGCAGCTCATCGCTCATCTTGTTGCGGCCAGCGGAGAGGCGTACATGCGAGTGCGGCATGATCAGGCGCGCGACGGCTACGGTGCGCACAAATTCAAAGGGGTCGAGATCCTCTGCGCCGAAGAGCGGAGTGCCTTCGATCTGCACCAGCATGTTGATGGGGACAGATTGTGGATGCTGCGGCAGGTTTGCCAACTGCTGCAACATGGAGGCGCGATCCTTACGGCTTTCGCCCAGTCCCAGGATGCCGCCGCTGCAGATGTTGATATCCTGTTTACGGATACGGGCCAGCGTGTCGAGACGATCCTGATAGGTGCGGGTGGTGACAACCTCACCATAGAACTCCGGGGAGGTGTCCAGGTTGTGGTTGTAGTAGTCCAGTCCGGCATCCTTCAGTTTGGCGGCCTGCTCATCGGTCAGCATGCCCAGCGTGAGGCAGGTCTCCATGCCGAGGTCATGCACGGCACCGACCATTTCGATCACGTGGTCCAGATTCTTGTTGGTGGGATTGCGCCAGGCAGCGCCCATGCAGAAGCGGCTGGCTCCCTTCTCTTTTGCGATATTGGCGGCTTTGACTACGTCCTCTACCGGCAGTAGTTTCTCAGGCTCCAGTTCAGTGGTGTATTTGCTGCTTTGTGAGCAGTAGCCGCAATCCTCAGAACAGGAGCCGGTTTTGATGCTGATCAGGCTGGAGGCTTGCACTGCATTGGGGTCAAAATGCGCCCGGTGTGCCGTCTGAGCCTGAAATAGCAGGTCATTGAAGGGTTGATCCAAGAGTGCCTGGATTTCATCCAGAGACCAGTCGTGTCGCAGGGAGTAGTCAGTCATAATAGATTCTTTTGTCAGCTGCAAAAAAGCGAGGCCATCTTAATGGAAGGGAATCTGCTGTCAACCTCAAGGGAGTCACATGGTTTACAATTGTATTAAAAATATACATAAGCTGGCTTATCCTGCTGTTTGCATGCTCTGTGGTGCGGAAGGGCATGATGAGTTGGATCTTTGTCGGGGCTGTTTGGATGAGCTGCCGTTCAACCACCATGCCTGTCAGCGATGCGCCTTGCCGTTACCTGATGCGGTGCCGAAAGACTCTCTTTGCGGACAATGTCAGAAAGAGCCGCCGAAATTTGATTGCTGCCATGCTCCACTACGTTATGCCTACCCGCTGGATCACCTGGTCAGCGGCCTGAAGTTTCGCAGCAAGCTGGCGCATGGCAATCTGCTTTCACGACTGGTTGCTGAGCATTTAATTCAGCAGCAGTGTGAGTTGCCAGAGCTGATTATCCCTGTCCCATTGCATGCTTCGCGCCAGAGAGAGCGTGGATTTAATCAGGCCATGGAGCTGGCTCGCCCTTTGGGAAAACGTTTTTGTCTTCCTATTGAGAATAATAATGTGGTGCGCAACCGGGCAACATCACCCCAGATGGGGCTTGATAAGCAGGCGCGGCGAAAAAATATTCGTGGTGCTTTTGAGCTTAAGGGGAATCTAGCGGTTCGCCATGTTGCCATTGTGGATGATGTGGTCACCACCGGTAATACAGTCAATGAGCTGGCGACACTGTTGCGCCGGGGTGGCGCAGAAAGGGTTGATGTATGGGCGGTGGCTCGCCGGGCTGATCAGAAATAGATTACTGATCCAGGGTTACAAAAATACGCCGGTTAATGGCGCGCCCTTCGGGGCTTTTGTTGCTGGCTTCAGGTTTTTTCTCACCATAGGTTCTGATTAAGATTTTTTCCTCATCAACACCTTTTTCTATCAGGTAGCCCAGCAAGGCTTCGGCGCGGCGATACCCCAGGCTTTGGTTATAGTACCTGCGGCCTACATTGTCGGTATGACCATCAATTCTGATTCGGCGAATATTTCTATTTGCCAGAATGAATTCTGCTAAAAGATCGATGCGTTCCCTAGTATCTGGCCGCAGGGCGCTGCTGCCAAAATCAAAATAGTATTTGCTGTGGCGTATCTGTTGGAAATTGTAGGGAAACAGATTGGCAATGCAGGTGGTGAATTCGGCCAATGCAGGCCCCAGCCACACTGGGGAGATGGTGGTGAGTACTTTCAGGCGGCCATCGATAGGGTCAATATAATTAAATGTGGGAGCCATGCCTTGCGTCAGCTCATTAAAGATTCGCAGTGAGTATTCGCCATTAAGGTCTATTCTTTTGCTGTTGTCAGCTAAGGGGATGTCCCACAGAACTTCATCCTTTCTATCGTGTTTCCAGGCAGGTGCCACGCTGACCAGCTGGACATCCTTTACCTTGGGGAGTTGCATTTTGCGCCTGAGGCTAAAGGTTATTCCTTCCCCCGCACTTTGACTAAATAGGGCCTTGCCGTAATGAGGTATCTCATGCTGCAGGATGCATTGCATGCGTGTCCCGGTCCATCCCCACTGTGATTCATGTAGTGTAGCGCCATAGTCCACAACCTCTGAACTGAAAGAGTTGCAAGTTATAAATAGGCTGATGAGAGCAAGTAAGGGTTGAGTTTTACGCATAGTGTGCTGATAGATAAGGGCTATTGTTAATAAGTTCGTCTTGCGCAAGCATAACTTTAGTATATGCTGCCCTGGATAGTAGTGTTGATTGTGTGCTTAATGCCTGTAGCTTGATAGGCGCATGATTAACCCAAACACTAATACAGCTTATATTATTGGCATAGATATTAAGATGTTCTGGTTTTTAGAGTGTTCGTTGTAGGACTGCTATCAGTTGATCCACATGTACCGGTTTGGTTATGTAATCAACAAAACCTGCTTCAACTCCTTTTGTAATATGTTCAGGCATGGCGTGGGCGCTCACTGCAATTACGGGAATATCTGATACCTCAGGATCGGATTGTAGTTGCTCCAAGGCCTCAAATCCATCTATTCCAGGTAGGTCAATATCCATGAGGATTAAGTCAGGATGTTGCTTCCGAGTGATGTCGAGCCCCTGTTCTGCGTCGGTGGCAGAGATGAGTTTGCAGTTTGACAGCTTATTAATGATTATCTGCATGAGGCTCAGGCTGGCTGGGTTGTCTTCTATATAAAGGATGCGGCGCTTGGTTTGCTCAGTGCTAAGCATGGTGGTCGCTAATGTTGTAGTGTCTTTACTTGTCAGCTGTGTTGCTGTGGGCTGTGCCTGGGGTAGTTCAATCCAGAAAGTGCAGCCCTGGCCTTCTTCGCACTCAACTCCGATGCGTCCATTCATTGCCTCCACTAGCTTCTTTACAACACTGAGACCGATGCCAGTACCTTCAATGGTTTCACCTTTAAGCTTGATCCGATAAAAAGGTTCAAAAATGGTGGTTTGGTCTTCTGGCTTTATGCCGATGCCAGTGTCACTGATGTTGATGCGTACATAATTTTCAGGGGTGCTGTTGAAGCTGATGGTAACGGTGCCACCTTTGTGATTGTATTTGATGGCATTGCTCAGAAGATTGACTATGATTTGTTTTAGTCGCTTGATATCTGCTTGAACCCAAGGGAATTCCATGAGGGGCTCATGTAGGGTTACTCTCTTTTCTGCCGCCAGGTTTTTCACCAGTAACAAAGCGCTGTGAAACACAGGATCCAGTGAGGTGTTCTCAATGGATAAACTCATCTTATTAGCATCAATTTTAGCGATGTCCAACACCTCGTTGATGAGGTATAGCAGGTGTTCACCTGCTTCTGAGATATGTTCAATCTCTCCTCGTTGTTCTTCATTTATTAAGTGCTTTTCCAGGAGAAGTAATTCACTGAAGCCGAGAATGGCATTCAATGGAGTACGCAGTTCATGGCTCATGCGAGAAAGAAATTCAGACTTTGCATGGTTGGCGTGCTCAGCTTCCTGCTTGGCTAGCTCGGCGGTTATGAGTGCAGTTTCGGCTTTTTTCTCAGCTTGCTTGCGCTCAGCTAATACAATGGCCAGAAAAATAGCAGCAGATGCTATGGTGATTAAGCCGATATTCATAAGCATGACTGAATCAAAGGCTTGTAGATCCTGAAAGTTAAATGGCCCATGGCCCAGATAGGTTAGTGTAATAATAGAGATCCCCGTAATAAATATTAGAGTAAGTGTATTCTTAAAATTCAGACGAACAGCAGACCAGACTAACAGGGGAAATAGCAGGTAGGGAAAGATGTAACTGAAGCTGTATTGGTTTTCCTGGTGAGTCAGCACAAATAAACTGACGGCCATAATGGTGATGAGAATAGTGGCAAGCTCAATAAACTCATTTTGCATTAACTGACTGGGTAGAGAGCTGGTTGGTGTCAACCAGGCTAGCAGTACTGGAAGGGAAAGAATCAAGCCAGACAAGTCTGCAACAAACCAGCTTGTTGCTGCGTTTAAAAAGGTGGTTCCTGCTATTGCCGTATCGACAAATGCGGCGCCAATCAAGGTGCTAATGATGGTTGCAGGAATTGCACTGAGCATCACAGCAGCAATAACCTGCGTCAGCTTGTCCTCTGTGGGAATGAGCGCATAGTATACTCTCACTAGCGTGGCCAGGATGAGCACCTCAATTATGTTAGCTACACAGAGGCCAAAGTATACGTATAGAGGGAAATGGCCGGAGGGGATCCTGCCAGCAAGATAGACTAGAGCCATAGCGGTGAGATATAGGGGCCACTGCTTGCGGTCACTGAAGAGTAGCACTACGGCGGCAAAAGCATTTGCTGGCCAGAAGAGTGCGATCTTGGGGTCGGGAAAAACCAGCTCAATAGCCAAAACCACCGAGAGCCAATAGGTCAGTCCAAGTGCTGCAACCTTTGCAGGGACTGAATTAATAATGGTGGATTTTATAGCAGCTTGCATTAGCTTTGTCCCATGAGTCAAAGTAGATTTAGCAAACAGTGGCTTTGACACTGAAGGGTTAGCTTCGGTGTGATTGTTCACTTTTTTGCAAAGTCTTTCTCGTGTCGTTAAGCGCTCGTATGTTGTTACATTGCCTCATGATGAAGGTGTTACTGGTTTATAACTGGCAGCATTAAAAATGCTTTTTAGCCTCTTTTGAAGTATGGGGTAGTTCTAATATAGCCTACATTGCAGCTCTTTTAAGGGTTGCTGTTGTTCAATCAAGCTAAATGACCGTGCTGTTGTTAAAGGTGCCGGCTAATGTTTTTTTGTAATTGGTGTAAAGTGGGTTCCCTTCAGGGAAGTAAGGCAGCATTGCTTCAGCATAGCGGTCGAAAGGATTGCTGATGCTATCAATTCGCTGACTCTCTGCTGAGGTAAGATCGTGAGTGTTAAAGCGGATGGTATAGGGTACGGGGTAATCGGTTCCAAATATAAGCTTGTGATGAATATCTGCCTGTTGTGAAAGGTGTCGAAGTGCCCTGGCTCTGAGCGGTACGAGAATAGCAGAGATGTCAGCGTAGAGGTTATCGTGCTGTTGCAGCATCTCCAATAGAATGAAGTAGTCTTCATCAAAGTATTTTGGGTTTTTGCTTAGATTGCGCCAAAAACAGAGTTTGTGGTTAATGCGTCCCAATCCCATGTGTGCAGCAATGACCATTACGCCTGTCTCCAGTGGTAACTTGAGCATGTTGGTTCTTTCGTAGCGCGCGTCGGAATTGATACTGTATTCACTACCTATATGTATGATCAGTGGCAGGTTGTGCGATTTTAGTTTTTCGTAATAGGGAATGAAACGCTCGTCATTGAGATCAACGCCCCAATAGTTTTGTAGAAACTTTGCGCCTCGGCAGCCTTGTGCAACATATTCATCAATTAGGTCCAACGCATTGCTGCGATGTGGATTCACCGACATAAATGGAATAAACAGTTCTGGATGGTTGTCTGCAACCTCAAGCACATCAGTGGTCATGGCGCATACGGTATTATCTCTATCAATCTCCCTGCCTTGTTCGTCAAGCCTGCTGTCCACGCCAAAGATACAGGCGCTTTGAAGATGTTTTGATTGGGCAATATTTTTCGCCATGGATGAAACAAAAGTACCGTAAGGGTCAGCTTGCAGTTGTATTGGATTCACCCCCAGCTTTTTTGCAAAAAAGTGGATGGTGACTTTATCGTACAGACGATCAAATCTGACGTTTGGATTCAACAGATGGGTATGGATATCTACTGTGCGCATGTTTCTAATGCTATCTGTTTTGCGCGGCTAAAATTACTTTTTCCGCTGCCAAGTTTGGGAATCTCATCGACAGCTATTAGTGATGCTGGGCGCATTAATGGATTAAGTTCGGACTGATCAATCAGTGTTTTAAGCTCTTCGGTTTTTATTTTGCCAGCAACCAACAGCACAACCTGTTCACCTTTCTTTTCATTGGGTATGGCGGTTGCCAGTATCTCGATCTCTTCTGTTAGCAGTGTGCGAATGGCGCTTTCAATAGCGCTGAGGCTTATCATTTCGCCGCCTATCTTTGCAAAGCGGGAGTAGCGATCAACGACAATCAAAAAGCCATCTTTGTCCAGGTGGCCTTTGTCACCTGTTTTGTACCAGCGCCTGCCATCCAGTTCGATAATGGCATCTGCTGTTTTTTCAGGCTCATTCAGATAACCCAGCATGATCTGGGTGCCGCCAAACAGAATCAGTCCATCTTCACCTGCTGGAGATGTTTCCAGTGTTGTTGGATCAACGATGCGGAAGCTTCCACCGGGCAGAGGCATGCCAACGGTTCCTGGTTTATTGCCCCGCTGTGTGGAGAGGTCATCCAAAGCGATTCGATCTGGTACATTGACGCTGGCGACAGGTGTGGTTTCGGTTGCGCCATAGCCTTCATAGATCTCTTTATTGAACTTGAGTTTGAATGCGCTGCGTACTTCAGGGTTGAGGCGTTCTGCGCCTGCAACAACCAGCCGCAGAGATTCCAGCATTAATGGATGGATGCGTTGATTGCGATTGAATAGACGTAAAAAGGTTGAGGTGCCAAAGAAGAGTGTGGTTCTGTTTTTGGCTATGGCCTTTGCAATAACCAGGGTATCTGTAGGATCTGGATGCAAAATGGTGGGTACACCTTCGATCAGTGGCATCAGTCCTGTCACGGTAAGGCCAAAGGCATGAAACAACGGCAGAGTCGCCATGACTTTGTCATCATCGCTCGTATCCAGCACATCAGAGATCTGCTTAATGTTAGCCATGATGTTGCGGTGGCTGAGCATAACTCCTTTTGGTTTACCTTCACTGCCGCTAGAGAATAGAATGGCTGCGGGTTGTTCAATAGCACACTGTTTTCCAAACAGTCGATAGAGCAGCCTGGCAGGCAACAGTGCAGAAAAGATCATGAAAGAGACTTTGCTGAAGGTGCTGATCTCATCTTTCATATCCTCCAGATAATGCACTTCAACTTTGGTCAGCAGCTCATCCAGATTTATGCCACGTTGCTGTAGTTTATTTAGAAAACGTTTGGAGCTGTAGATACTTTTGATCTCAGCTTTATCGACAGCTGAAAGCAGCGCAGCCAGATTAGCAGTGTAATTTAGATTAACTGTTGTCTTACCCAGTAGCAGGGTGGCCATATTGGTGATCATGCCAGCGGTGCTGGTGGGCAGCAGCAGGCCAATATTCTGCTCTGGACTGCGTTTATGTATGAGACGTGAAAAGGCCAGTACGGCGGTAAGCATCTTATAGCCGGTGAGTGATGTGCCTGCGCCGGCATCAGCAATAGAGAGGCTGCGGCCTGTCTGTTTGGCGGCGCGTATCCAGGCCAATGGAATAGGCTCCAGGGTTTTGGTGTATTTATCCCAGGCATCAATGGAAAGATCAAACACCTGCTGCTTCAGCTCATGGGCGGGTGTCTGCATGGCCAATGGTTTTCCAAAGGCTACGATGACATCGCGCCGCATGCGGCTGCTACGTTGCTCTTGCAGTTTTTCGCTGGAGCGTGAGAAACGGCTGCCCCAAAGTCCGCGCAGATAGAAGGGCAGGATGGCGCCATCAACCCCTTCTACTGTGCGCTCATAACCAGATCTAAACTCACCCAATTGACCATTGCGGCTGATGGATCCTTCAGGAAAGAGGCAGACCACTTTACCGGCTTTGAGCAGCCCATTGATCTGCTGTAGCGCGGCCTTGCTATACCCTGAGGCAATGGGCACGACACCAAAGGCATCCAAGAACCATTTCAGATACCAGCGCTGGTAGATCTCGCGGTGCATCACAAAACGTACTGGACGAGGACAGGCAATTTGGATGATGGCCCAATCGAGCCAGCTGATATGGTTGCCCAGCATCAGTACGCCACCCTGGCTGGGAAGGTTGTTAAAGCCCAGAACCTGAATGTTGTAACGGCTGGCGATAATGCGGTTGATGAGAAACCGCACCAGGGATTGTGGTAGCTGGTAGACCGTGTAGCTGGCCCCGACCAGCCCTACAACGGTTAGTATATAAAACAGCCCAACACTGCTAAGGCCATAGATGGCAAACAGCGCTGTCAGGCTCAAAAAGCACAGCATGACCACGTTTTGCACCCAGTTGTTGCCGGCTAGAATCGCCCCTAATTGCTCATCCTTTGCATGAAACTGAATCAGTGCATTGAGCGGAACAATAAACAGACCACCGGCCATGCCCAGGCCGATAAAGAGTACTCCTAACAGCGTGGCAGATGCCATGTGTGGGATTAATAAAAGAGCTGTAACAATACCCAGTGCGCCCAGTGGGATTAGACCGGTTTCGATGTGTCCGCGGGAGGCTTTGCCTGCCAGGGTGGAGCCCAGAACAATGCCGAGACCGTTGCAGGCCAAAAGCCCCTGGATAACGACAGTATTGGTCTCATTAAGCGTCTCCTTGGCAAAGGCAGGAAAGGCGGCAAGCACTACCTGTGCAATACCCCAGAATAACGATAGGCCGATGATAGAGAGCCAGATAACCCGGTTGGCCATCAGGCGTCCAAAGTTATCCCGTAGATAATGGCCTGTGGTGTACTGTTTGAAATCAAAGCGCAGGCCTGGTTGCTCCAGCCCGCCTGAGGGCAGCAGCATGGCAGCTGAAAACTGTAGGAGCGCACAGCCGACCAGCACCCAGCCGATTGGGGCAATGGCCTGAATCAACTCGGCCTCATTACTGTAATCAATTCCAACTAAATGCTGTTCGAACAGTATTGAAAAGACAAATACTCCTGCGAGAATGGCAACAATCGTCAGCGCCTGCACTACGGCATTGGCAACGGTCAGCTCTCCTTTGCCCACCAGCTCTTTGATATAGCCATACTTTGCGGGAGAGTAGAAGGCGCTCTGTATCGCCAGTAGAAAGGTCATGGCAAAGGCGAGTTGGAACCAGCCATTGTAATAAGAGAGGGTGATGATCAGTGTCAGCACCACGGCCAGCGCAGCGGTAAATCTCATGATCAAGGGTTTGCGATAGTGATCTGAAAAGAAACCGGCTGGACTAAAGAGCAGGATAAAAGGCAGCAGGATCAGGCCATTCACAATGGCAGTCAAAATAATCTGGGTCTGACCATCGTAGATCTTAAAGACTGTATTCTGAATCAAAATTTTATGCCCCAGGTCAATAAAGGCATTGAGAAAGATGATCAGAATGAAGGGGATGAATCCTTTGAGTCTTAGTAGTCTATCCACTGATTGTTACTCGTTTTTATTAATTAAAGATGCTTAAAGATTAAATAATAGTATCTCAATATGCTACGTTTGTGGTTATAGTCGCAAATAATAACGCCAGTAGTATTGTATCTTAATGCTTTAAGGGGCTTTTAAATGGCACAGACAACCCAGATCATTGCTGCACTAAAGCAGACACTCAAGGCCCATGGCAAGACCTATGCTGATGTAGCAAGCTACCTTAATCTTTCTGAGGCCAGTGTTAAACGGCTATTCTCGCAAAAGAGCTTCACTCTGCAACGGTTGGATCAGATTTGTCAGATGCTGGAGATTGAGATCTCTGATTTGGCACAGCTACTGAATGGAAGAGCGTCCAGTCGATTATCAGAGCTGACACTGGAACAGGAAAAAGAGATTGTTGCAGATCTGGAGCTGTTGCTGGTGACCGTCAGTGTGCTCAATCGCTGGACGCTGGAGCAGATTGTTGAGTGGTACAAAATTACAGAGCTGCGTTGCATCAACCATCTGGCGCATCTGGATCGGTTGAAAATTATTGAGCTGTTGCCCAAGAATAGAGTGAAGCTGCTGATTGCACCTAATTTTAAATGGCGGGATAACGGGCCAATTCAACGCTTTTTTATTGAAAAGCTGGAGGCTGATTTTTTCCGTTCACAATTCAGCCAGGAGCATGAACGGTTGATTGTTATCAATGGCATGTTGAGCTCCAGTTCAAATGCTGTGTTTCAACGTAAGCTGGAGCATTTGGCGCGAGAGTTTGATGAGCTCAGCAGTGATGATATCTCTCTGCCGTTTGAAGAGCGTAATGGCACCACAGTAGTTCTTGCTATGCGTCGGTGGAGCTATGGGTTATTTGGCCAATATAGAAAAGAGCCTGATTAGCTGTTAAGTGCTTAATATCAGGGTAGCCATTCCTGCAAAACATTGATCAGATCATTGTATTTGAAAGGTTTGGGTATATAACCATCCATGCCTGCGTTCAGACATTCTTTGTCTGCGCCCTCCATGGTATTGGCTGTTAATGCAATAATTGGAATGTGTTGGTTTTCGTTATGCTCCTGTTTGCGAATTAACCGGGTGGCTTCGTAACCATCTATTGTTGGCATTTGGCAATCCATTAAAATCAAGTCATATTTTCGTTCGGACCAATATGCAATAGCCTCTTCACCATTATTGGCGACCTCTACATTGAGTCCCAATTTGCGCAGCATGGAGAGCGCTACCTTCTGATTTACAATATTGTCCTCTACCAACAGAATGTTTCCACTAAGCTGCGGTAATACAGTGTCTCGGCTAGGGAGCGTCGCTGCTATTTGATCGCGGGTTAAAAGTGATCTCTTTCCTTGTTTCGGTTGTTTACTTGCTAATACGGTTACTAATGTTTGATGCAATGTCTCTTGTAGTACTGGCTTGACAAGATAGGCGCTAAAGCCGAGCTTCTCAAAATGCTTGTCGTCTCCTTTTTGTGCGGCTGAAGCCAAAAGTAACAGAGATACGGATGAGATGGCTGCATCAGCCAGGATGGTGCAGCCTAACTGCTCACCGTTCATGCCTGGCATTGCATAATCTAAAATAGCCAGTGAGTAAGGGTGATTTTCATTTGCTGCGGCATGCAGCATGTCAAAGGCTAGGTGTGGCTCTGTCGTAGTGTCTACCTGCATACCAAAACTGCTGAGCTGTTTATCCAATATATGCAGATTGGTTTGATTGTCATCGACTACTAGTGCCCGTACATTCTGCAATTCAGCTGTTGGTAAAGTTTGCGGCGTTGTGGACATTGGCAGTGTCACGGTAAACCAGAAGGTGGTTCCTTCGCCGGGTGTACTCTCTACGCCAATATCACCATCCATCAGATGAATAATTTGTTCGCAGATAGCCAGGCCTAATCCAGTGCCGCCAAACTCTCTTGTTGTTGAGGAGTCAGCTTGGGTGAATGATTCAAACAGTTTGCGCTGCTTGTCTGTTGGTATACCAATGCCGGTGTCTTGTACAGAGACCCGAATGGTTGCATCACTCTTAGTCTGTTCCAGGCAGTTTACTTCAATGAGCACATGGCCTTTTTCAGTGAACTTGATGGCATTGTTGAGTAGATTGAGCAAGACCTGACGGATGCGCCCAGCGTCTGCCATTAGGTGTCGGGGGCAGTCATAGCCATAGTGCAGAATTAGCTCTAGCCCTTTCTCTTTGGCTTGGGTGGAGAGGAGTTGGCTGGTTTCATAGATAGAGTTTTCAAGATTAAATGGAATAATTTCAAATTCTAAATGCCCGGCCTCGGCCTTTGAGAAATCCAGAATATCATTAATAACGCCCAGTAGATGGGATCCGGAACGGTTGATGATATCTACATATTGCTGTTGATCTGGGTTTAATGGCGTGTCTTTGAGGAGTTCCCCCATGCCTAGTATGCCATTCATCGGTGTGCGTATCTCATGGCTCATGCTGGCCAGAAAATCACCTTTGGCCTTTGAGGCTGCTTCTGCCTGTTCCATGGCAATTATTAGGCTTTTGTCGGCATACCTGCGCAAGATGCCTATGCTCAATACATGGGTTACCCGTCGTAGAAAATCTGATAGCTTTTCAGGCTGGCTAAAGTCTGATGGCAGATAGAGGCTAACAACCCCAAGCACGGTAGTTTCATGAGTAATCGGAGCTGTAATCAGACTGTGTGATTCCATGCCTTCAATGTTGATTGAATGCTGCTCGTCTGTGCTGTTGCAAAACAGTAATTTACCATTGGCGGCAGCCTGACCGCAGAGGCAAGTGCCGAATGGGATTTGAGCGCATTGCTGCGCTTGCCCTGGGTACAGGTTGTGTGCGACCGTCATCTCTAAGATGCTTCCCTCGCCTTCATGTTGGGTCAGGAAAATAACGCCTCTGGGATCAATATCTGGTTGCGGCAGAAAATCTATTAAAGTAGAGAGCACTTTCTGAAGATATGCCTGCATATCCAATGGTTGAAGTGAAAGATTTAATATATCGCCTAATACTTTCTCTTCCCGTGCAGTATTTTTTCGTTGAATAATTTCAGCGGATAATTTCTTTTCATTTTCTAACAGCAGCTGTTCGGTTTTTTCATGTTCTTTTAGTTTGATCTGCAGCTGAGAGTTGGT
>Ga0316192_10000040_pt1 | contig 69721 bp, 68 predicted proteins | sample MerIslwburrow_MG_FD_204931 | JGI IMG/M metagenome (GOLD analysis project Ga0316192, IMG submission 204931) | Coastal sediment microbial communities from Maine, United States - Merrow Island worm burrow | ecosystem: Environmental > Aquatic > Marine > Coastal > Sediment | place: USA: Maine...
CTCCGGTGCTCCTCCCTGCGGGTGACCAGATCTAACAGACGCTTTCCACAATCTGCTCGCGGCGTCATGAATAATGCGGGCTAGGGCAATGCCGACAGCATGAAATCGCTCAGATCCTCTTTCAGCTGTCTCAAAGAGGGTAGGTGGATATACATCATGTGGCCGGCATCGTAGTAGCCCATGGAGATGTTGTGCCGCAGCGACTCATCCAGGCCCAGATGGTCGAAGGTGTATTGAGTGGCGAAATAGGGCGTTGCCAGATCGTAGTACCCGTTGGCTACGAAGACCTTCAGACTTGGGTTCCTGGTCATGGCCTCGCGCAGAGTCTCCGCCACGTTGACATACCGGTTCTCATAAGTACCAAAGTTCCAAGGTCGCACCCTGCCGCTGAGAATCTCGTACGGCAGATCGATCTCGAATCCCAACTCGCGTCGCACATAGTCGTTGAGTGTTGCGGTGTAGGGACCCTGGATCGCAGCGTAACTCGGGTCGAACTCGTAGGTCTCGGCCGCGGCATCCCGGTCGATCCCCGTGAATCGACTGTCGAGTCGGCCGACGGTGAGCCTCTCGTCACGACGCAACTGCTTGACGAAGCGATGAATCCGAATCCGCAGATTCGTCTGCAGCACATAGTCGCGACTCAGGCCCGTATAGCGCGCTAGGCGATCGGCGATTCGCTCTCGCTCATGCTCTCCCAGGGTGTCTCCCCTGATCAGTGCCTGCGCATACTCACCCAGGGCGAAGGCCTCGACCTCGTCCAGCGTGGACCGCAGATCACGCTGCAGATCGCCGTCCAGCCGCTGGTGATACCAGGCCGTTGCGGCGTAGGTCGGCAAGAACAGGATGTACGGCAAGTCGTTGCCGACGTCGAAGCGGGCGGTCTGGAAGTTGAGGATCGACGAGACCAGCATGATTCCGTTGAGGTACATGCCGTGACGACCCTGGAGGTATCCCGACAGGCCGGCGGCGCGGGTCGTACCGTAGCTCTCGCCGATCAGGAACTTCGGCGATGCCCAGCGCTCGAACCGACTGGTGTACAAGCGGATGAATTCACCTACCGCCTCGACGTCTCCCTCGACGCCGTGGAACTGCTGTGGGTCTTCGTCGGGTACTGCCCGACTGTAACCGGTAGTGACCGGGTCGACGAAAACCAGATCGGTGACATCCAGGAGCGAGTACTCGTTATCCACCAGCTCATAGGGAGGCGGCAAGGCACGGCCGTCGTCGGTCATCAGAACCCGGCGCGGCCCGAGAAGCCCCAGGTGGAGCCAAACCGAAGAGGAGCCCGGTCCTCCATTGAACGAGAATGTCAGCGGGCGCTGGCCAGGATCGCTGATGCCGTCCAGGGTATAGGCCATGTAGAAGACAGAGGCCTTCCGGGTGCCTTCTTCGTCCTTCAGAATCAGGGTGCCTGCGGTTGCTTTGTAGGCCAGGCTTCGACCACTCACCGTTACCGTGTGAGAGGTCTCTGACAAAAGCTCCTCGAACGTCCAGGGCTCGGCCTGTTTCTCGACCTGGCCGGCCTCCGCCTTCTCCTTCTCCGCCAAACCCGGCACAGGACTCAACATCAGCATCCCGAGAGCCACCACGAAACCCACAGGTCTTCTATCCACGCGTACTCCTCCTCCCGAGGTCGAGCCTCACGCGATTCCCCGCTCCCTCAGTACTGAGGTACCGACGGATCAATCCTCTTGCTCCAGGCATCGATTCCTCCGGCCAGATTGAACGTGTTGGCAAAACCCATCCGCCGCAAGAAATCCACGGCGTGGGCAGAGCGGTTGCCGTGATGACAGTAGACGACGGTCTCGGCATCTGGATCCAGCTCTTCGAAACGACGTGGCAGCGTCTGCAGCGGCATCAGTAGTGAGTCATCGAGTCGGCTGGTCTGGTGCTCGAGTGGAGTCCGAACATCCAGCAGCAAGATCTCCCGGCCTTCTTCCAACCAGGTCACCAGGCTCTCGGGAGTTACGTTGACCGACTCGCTCGGGGCTTCGTCCGGGACCAGACCACAGAACCGGTCGTAGTCGATGAGCTCGGTCACCGTCGGGCTATCCGAGCAGACGGGACAGTCCGGTTTCTTCTTGAGCCTCAACTCGCGAAACCTGGTTTGCAGAGCGTCGAAGAGGACCAGGCGGCCGATCAGCGGTTCTCCGACCTCCAGGATCAACTTGACGACCTCGTTCGCCTGCAGGCTGCCGATGATCGCCGGTAGGATCCCAAGAACACCTCCTTCAGCGCACGAAGGGACGAGGCCTGGCGGGGGCGGCTCTGGAAACAGGCACCGATAGCAGGGTCCGCGGGCTCCCCAGAAGACCGACGACTGACCCTCGAAACGGAAGATGGAGCCGTAGACATTCGGCTTGCCGGCCAGGACGCAGGCGTCATTGACCAGATACCGCGTCGGAAAGTTGTCGCTGCCGTCCACCACGATGTCGTAGCCCTCCAGCAAGGACATGGCATTCGAGGCGTCGATCCTGTCCGCATGCCCTACCAGATCGATCAGAGGATTGATCTCCCGCAGGCGGCCGAGAGCCACTTCCAGCTTCGGTCTGCCGATATCCGACTCTCCATAGAGCACCTGGCGCTGGAGATTCGATTCGTCCACCTCGTCGAACTCCACCAGGCCCAGCTTGCCGACGCCGACCGCTGCCAGATACAGCGATACGGGCGATCCCAGGCCACCGGCTCCGATGACCAGGACCCTGGCCTCCTTCAGTCGGTTCTGGCCACGGATACCCACCTCGGGGATGACGAGATGACGGCTGTAGCGACGGTTCTCCCGCTCGGTCAGCCCATCCGGGGAATTCGAGTCGACCATTCTCTTGTTCTCTTTTGCTGCCCTATGGCTCCGTGCTTCCAGACAGTGAACGCGCAGGAGGTGAAGAATACTCGATGTCCACCTCTTCGAAAGCCTCTCCACCCTCCCGCAGCAGCCAGCTCCTCACCCCGGTCACTCGCTCTTCTTCCACAGCCAGGATGAGATAGTGAACATCGGGCCACGCGGTTTCAAGGTCTAACCGACCGGGTGTCGCACAATGATCGGGATGCGAGTGGTAATAGCCGAGGATTTCCAGCTCTCGCTCTCGGGCCTCTTTCTGGACTCGGAGCAGGAGCCTTGGATCGATGACATAGCGTTCCTGGCGTCGGTCAGTAGCGCTGTTCCTGGCCGCAACCGCCTCTCGGACCTCGGCTCTTGGCTCCGCCGGAGCTGGTATGCGACCCACGAGAACACCACAGCACTCTTCCGGGTAGGCCTCGATCGCCTCCCTCGTCAGAAGCCCCAGCACGGAAGTCGGAATCAGAAGATGGCGCTTTTCAGACACCAGCATTTGCCCGAGACAGGAAGGTCCTCTTTCCTCAACCGAGAAGCGCGAAGCCCTTCAAGACCGAGAAGAGAACTGCCAGCAGCGACAAGCCCAGCCCAATAACTGCCGCCATGAGGTGCTCGATCCGCTCTGGCCGCCTGGGATCGAGCCAGTGAGCGGCGGCGTAGCCCCCCAAAAAGCCCCCGAGGTGGGCGAAGTTGTCGACTCCAGGCATGATGAAGCCGAAGACACCGAGGAAGATCGCGTACATCCAGGCCTGCTGCCCGACAGCAGTGCTTCCTCCCCTCCTACCGTAGAGCACCAATGCGCCGAGGAGGCCGAAGATGGCGGCCGAGGCGCCGATCGTGAGATTGGCCCCCCGAAGAAAAGACGGCAGGAAAGTCAGATAGGCCCCTGCAAAGCTGCTGAGAAGAAAGCCAGCAGCTCCTGCCACCAGATAGATGACTACCATGCGACCGGCACCGAAAATCCGACTCGTGGCGGGCGCTAGCTGGCGGACCCACATCATGTTGAACAGGATGTGAAGCAAGCTGCCGTGCAACCAAGATGCCGACAGCACCGTCCACCAACGATCGTACCCGAAGACCGGAACTGCACCGCTGGCACCGAACAGGATGAGACTCTTCACACTCGGCGACAGCATCGAGAACAGGCTCTTCATTCCGATCGCCGACGGATTGACCAGCAGGGTCAGAACATAGAGGACGACGCAAGCGGCAATGATCAGGCGAACGAATCCGAAGTCGTCTCCCAGGCTCTGGAAGAACCGGGTGTAGCCCCAGAGGCCGGGGTTGCCACGGCCACAATGAGGGCATTTCTCCTCCTGCACTCCGACCAATCGACCACAAGAAGGGCAGACTACCGACCCACTGGTCTGTCGGTTCAGCACTTCGCTGGCCTTATCTGGTGGCTCACGGCCCCTCCTCCTCATCTGCCTCAGCCTCGGCCTCTTCCAGGGCCTGCACGATCTGGGTGACCTCCACCTCGGCTCGTCGAATCTTGCCGCGACACAGCTCCAGGAGCTCGGCCGCGACTTTGAGCTCATCCGCCAGTTCGTCGATATCGATCTCTTCGGCTTCGACCCGATTCAGGATGCCTTCCAGCTCCTCGATGGCCTCGCCGAATCGGAGATCTTCCGGTGCCTTTTTCTTCGGACTCATGTTTCCTCCACCTGGCTAACGAGAACGCCTCCCGCGAGATGACTTGTGATTCTCTCACCCGCGACCACCTCCTCGGGCTGGCGCAACAACTTGCCCTTGGAGTCGCGAGTCACCGAGAAGCCCCTCTCGAGAGTTCGTTCCGGCGACAGCTGCCGACAAAGACGTTGCCAACCCTCGACGACAGCCCGTTTCTCACGCAGGCTCGCAGCGGCCTGAACGGCGATTCTTTCGGCCAGGCGATCTGATGTGTGACGGGCTGCGGCCAGACAGCGAGGGCCCGCATCGGCAAGCTGTACCAGCAGGGCTCTGAGCTTGCGATCCTGCCCTTCGACGCTCCACTGAGCGACCCGTGGCAGAACCTCGGATAGCCGCCCCAGTCGGGCTGCTGCGGTTGCGATCCGATGGCGCACGAGGCCCAGGCCTCTCTGCGCCCTACCCAGCGACTCACGCCCCTGCCGTAGCAGTTCCAGTGAATGCCGGGCCAGCGCGGCTCGGAGCTCCACCAGCCGCCGCTCTTCCGAGGCCACCCGCGTCACGAGGAACTCTGCCGCCTTGGTAGGAGTCTTGAAGGCGGTGTGGGTGACCAGGTCGGCGATGGACTGATCGATCTCGTGACCCAGTCCGGTGAGCACTGGAACCGGTGCCTGGGCCACGGCTTCGGCGATTCCCTGGCTATCGAACACGGCCAGATCAGCACGTGAGCCGCCTCCCCGAATCAAGACGGCACAGTCGACTGGCAGGGAAGAGAGCATTGCGAGGGCCGAGGTGACCTCCCTTTCTGCCGCCTTGCCTTGGACAGTGGCGTGGATGAAGTACACCTGGAAACCGAACCCGCTCTCCTCCAGGGAACTCAGGAAGTCGTGGTAGGCGGCGCTGCCATCGGAAGTAATCAGCGCCACGCGCAGCGGCAGCTTGGACAAGGTCTTCTGACGGTTGAGATCGAGCAGGCCTCTTGCCACCAGGCTGTCCAGAACCTCTTTCCGGCGCCGAGCCAGCAGTCCCGCCGTAAATACCGGATCCACCTCCCTGACCACGAGTTGCAAACGGCCGAAGGGTGGATAGAAGTCAACCACCACCCGACAGCGCATGGTCTGCCCCTCGCTGATCTCGAGACCTGCCTTGGTGAGCTGCTGACGAATTCGTTGGTGATCCGAGCGCCAGGCGACGGCCTCCAACTTACCCGTGATCTGATCGTCGTCGCCCTTTTCGACAAGCTCGAAATAGAGATGTCCGCGCTGACTGGCCCTTACCCGATTCACCTCTCCCGCGACCCAGACCTCGGAAAAGGCCTCCTGCAGAAAGTCCCGCAGGTCTGTGCACAGCTGTGAGACCTTGTAGGTCTCCTCCTGAAATGGCAGGCTCAGGACGCATTCTCTCCGTCGAGCAACGGTGACCCCGCCGTCATCAGTGATAGCTCACGAGATCGTCCGAGGATTCGAGGGGAATTGCCTGGGCCCAGGCCGCTGCTTCCTTTTCGCCGAGCGTGAGCTTGCTGAGGAATTCCTCGGCCTCCTGGCGATCGTGGAAGAGTCGCCAGATGAAGGTATGACCTGCAGGCGCCGTGAAGTAGGTGTATCGCTTGGCACTTTCCGTGAGCTCGAATCCGAGGTCTGTTTCACCATTCACACCGACACAGGCGATGGCAATCGCCCGGTAGGCCAAAGCCAGGGCCTTGAGAGCGTCTTCATAGTCCACCAACTCTTCACGCGACAATGGGGTATGGTAGATGGAGACGCGAGTTGCATCCTCTTCGGCCAAGAGGTTGTAGGGTACGTCGGTACGATCCATTGCCTCGCGGGTCTCTTCCGTCGTCACGAAGACATCTTCCGTGCCGCTGACCTTGTAGGTAATGGCAAACACATCGTCATCGATGTCCGCGAAAGCCTCTGCCAGCATGCTTTCGTCTTCGATCGTAAAATAGTAGAGGCTGTTGATTAGTCGTCGAGTCGTCATTTGGATTTCATCTCCTTCGAGAGCCCCGGTCGGGTGCTTGTTCACCGCCTCTTCAAGGAGTGATTGAACACCGGTAGAGTCAGCTAGACGTGTCGAATCGGCCCCGAAAGACCGACCTTACACTATACCAGAGACTCCTCTGGGAGGTTCTCTCCTGTCGAGTCGACTCCTCGCAGCCCAACACGGGGGATATGCCAGCGAAGACCTTCGGGAGGCGCCCGACGTGACCGCCGCCAGATCCAGGAAGAACAAGAAGGAGCAGCCCTTCGACTTGAGGCTGCCAGGGGCTGTTCTGAGGATCTGGCCCGAGCGGAGCACCTCGGCCCGCTCTGACAAGCCGCCCCGCCTCGAAGACTTGCTCCCCGACCTGCCGGGACTTCACCGGCTCGACTCGGGCATCGCGGTCATCACGCCGGAGGCCCCCGATCCGGCGCCAGTCGATACCGCGGTTCACCTCGGCCTAACCCTGGTCGACAGTCTGCAAAGAAGGCACTCCCCCGCCGGGTCGAAGGGTCCCAGAGTCCTCATCTCGCCCGGTGAGGTCCGCTTTCGGCAGGGCTTGCCATCGCTGACAGTCGACGCCGTGGGAGAGCACGTAGAGGCCTGGGCCGGGAACCTCCAACCGGGCCGAGTGCACATAACGGGTTGGGCAGCATGCATGCTCGAGGAGCCCCGAGACCTTTCACCGAGCTCGGTCACTGCCGAGCTCCTAGGTGGCTCCATCCCGGTCTTCGAAGTCGGTTCTTTGCAGCGCGTGGGGGTCCCATGGCGAAACCCCGAGTTGCTCAACCGTCGCCTCAGACCTCTACCGCGGACGGCTCTGTTCAACTCCGTCAAAGATCATCTGAACGTTCCAGCATGGCGTGTCGAGGGAGTCCTGGGATGCGGCAAGAGTCGGCTGGTCTTCGAGGTGCTCCTGAATACGGGTACTCCAGCTTTGTGGCTCCGAGCTCGACCAACTCGGCGGCGAGGTGGATCACTGGCTCGTCAGATCGCCGAGCAGTTGCTGGCGCCGTCTCCGCCCTCTCCGTCACTCCTCCTCCTGCCCAATATCCGCGACGTCAAGGTCCAGGATGCGATCCACGCCTTGCTCCTTGCTGACGATGTCGATGACAAACCGGCGCTGATTGAACAGCTTCCCACGATCCTGGCGCGGATCTCAGCGAGCCTGTCGAGCCCTCTCTACCTGGTCGTCGACGATGTCGAACAGATCGACAGCCGCGACTCGAACTTCATCCAGAACCTCCTGGATCACCCCCAGCTTGGCAAGGGATTCCATCTTCTTCTCGTAGGCCGAGGCGGCCTGGCGCTGGCCCCTGCGATGCACCAACTACCGACCCTGCCGGTCCATCCCTTCGATGAGTCCGAGATGGAGAATCTCGCCGAACAGCTGTTCAAAGGGCTGTCGCTCCCAGATTCCGTCGAAGGGCGCCTACGGGAGACAACGCAAGGCTATCCGTTCGCTTTGGAAGAAGGGATGGTGGCTTTGATCCGCGAGAAGAACCTGCGTCGGGTCTACGGCAGCTTCTTTTTCGCCGGAGTCGAATCGATCGACTTCAAGCCCTCTGCACGCCTGGTTTGTCACCTCGTTGCCGAGGCCGCTCGACTCGAGGCACTACTTCCGCTCCAGCTGCTTTCTGCAGTAGGTGGACCTGTACCACCGGAGAGTCTCGACGCGGCCGCCAAGAGTCTCGGCACTTCCCCTCCTACGACATGGGAGTTCGCACCGGTGGCGGCGGGTCTTGTCCACTCCGTCACAACACCCTGGGGACCGGGAGTCGAGCTCACCTCGCCAGCGTACTCCGTCGCACTCCGACAGAGCCTGGCTCCGGAAACCACCGAGCAGGCCCGACACCTCATGGGCCAGGTGCTGGCCGACAGTAGCCTTACTGGCGAAGCACACTGGCAGTCCTACAGTCTTTTGAAGGGCACGCGGGAGGGTCTCGAGTCGCTGATCCAAACGCTCAAGACACCCCACGCCGCCAGGGTACCGGCGGACCAGATGCTGGACACCCTGGACGACGAGCTGAGGTCGCTGCGAAAGCGTCGAGGCAGCACCAACGCCGAGCTCGAGATCCTCTGGCGGCTCTTACCCCTCGCCAGAAAGCAAGGCCGCCTTCACGAGTACGAGAGCGAGTTGGCTCGCGCGGTCGATTTGGCCTCGGGCCATCCCAGTCGCTTGCTGGCGCTGGCTGGACTCAAGGGAGAGATGGATCGAGAGGCCGGTCGCTACCAGGCGGCCGAGACGACGATCCGTCTGGCGCTCTCAGCCGCTCAGGGCGCCGACGAACGCCGACAGGCCCTGCTGCTGATTCAGCTGGGGAGGCTGCATCTGGACCAGGAGCGTTTCGAGGAAGCCAAGGAGCTGTTCGAGAAGCTCGATGTCACACTAGAACGTCGGGGTGCCACGGCCCTATGTGCCGCCTGTAGGTATCATCTTGGGAACATCGCTGCCCAGGAGAACCGGCTGGAAGAGGCCCTGGAGCTCCACCAGGAGGCGCTGGCAGAGAGGCGTAAGCAGGGAATCCAGCGAGCCGCAGGCAACTCGCTGACCGCTTTGGGGGCTGTCTATCTGGCAATCGGCAACTACCCTTCGGCCCTGGAGAGCTACCGCGAAGCTCAGGAACTCCTGGAAGAGTATGGCGCCGAAGACGATGTGGGATTTCCGCTTCTCGGCCTGGGCAAGGTCTTCAACCGCCTGGGCGACTACACGGCCGCCTCCAAGCCTCTCAGGCTGGCCCTGTCGCTCAGGCGAGGCAAGGACGAAGTAGCAGGCGAGGCGGTTGCAAGACTGGCGGTCGCCGAGAACCATCTCTTCCTGGGGCAGCACGACAAGGCACTCGAGGAAGCCACGGATGCTCAATTCAAGCTGAACGTCATCTCGCGGAAGTCCCTCCTGGCTGACGCCGAGCTCTTGCTTGGACGAATCGGTCTTCAGCAGCGCAGGTTCGACTCGGTTCTCGAGCACCTCTCCTCGGCCCTCGAAGTCCATCGGGAGGTGGGAGACGACGAGGCCGTCGGTTTCGATCTCGCCATGCTGATTCGCTTGGCGATCAACACAGATGAGATCGAAGACGCCGCCCAGTGGTCAGATCAACTGCTCGAGCACCTCCAAAACCTGCCCAGAGCCGAGCTCCTAGAGGAGATCCAGTTCGGTTTGTACCGTGGGCTGACGTGGCTCCGCGAGCGTGGCGCGGAAGCGGCAGACCCTCTACCCCATCTACAGAGCGCCTACCGGGAGATCCTGCGCAAAGCCTCGCACCTGGAGCCGCAACGGCGCCATCATTTCCTGTTTCAGATTGCAGAGCACCGAGAGATCCTCGAAGCCGGGACCCATGCGGGGCTGCCTCTCGACCTGGACCTTTCCCTGGAACCCTGAGCTCTTCAATGTCGACCCAAGTAGCTGTCGAGCTGATCTCTTTCGAAGACGGTCAGCTTCGATGCTTCGATGAAGTACGTCTCACCCGACTCCGGCATGGGCAAGCGGACTACGGAGAGCAGCCGCTCGAATCCTTCGCATTCGGCATCACTGCCCGGGGCGAAGAGTGCCAGACCCCGACAAAGAGTGACCATTTGCCCGGCTAGCCGACTCTTGACCCGAACCTCGATGAAGCGCGGCAGCCTCTCGGCCACGACTCGATAGCCCAATTCTTCGCGGGTGATCGCGAACTGCCCTTCGATCGAGGTCTCCTGTTCGGGCAGCTCGACGAAATCGGTCATCTGAGCTGGCAGGCCAGCAACTTCGAGATCGGCCTGCAACTCTGCCTCGCCCTGGAACCGGGCTGTCAGTCGGGCTCCGTGGGAGATGCCCTCTACTGGCCAAAGAAGAAGCTGGTGACTTGACACCTCCAGAACCGGATTCGTCGAATGGAGCTGAATGAGGATGGCCCCCTGCTCGATCGGAGCGATATCGGCCGGCAGATCCCGGTGGATGCCGTCGATCCGGTCCGACTCGAGCACCGCGGAATTCTCGGGTACATTCGTCTCCGCCTTCACCGGCTGCGACGCAAGCGATGCCAGCAGCATCCAGACCACGATCGGCGGCCGGCTCTGCTCCCATCGGCGTCGGGAGAGTTTCGCAAAGAGTTTCTGTTGCATAGCTCTGTCGACCATCATCACCGGACAAGTCCCGGATTATGGATAGTAGCCGCGGATGGTCCTGGCCTTCAACTTGCCACTCCGGACCTCGACCTCGACCTCACGAAACTGGCCGTCAGGCTCGGGATTGTCCGACGCGTAGGCCACCAGGTACTGACTTCTCAGCTCCTCTTCTATTTCGCGATAGACGCCAGTCAGTTCCTGCGCCTTGGAAATGAAGAACACTCGGCCGCCGGTTTCCTCCGCCAGGTTGGTCAGCTTGTTGCGCACCCCCCTCTCCAGGGCACCCACGTCGAGGCCGACCGCATAGATGGTCACGCCGCTGCGGCGGGCAAACTCGAGGGAATCTCGAAAGGGCATGGCGCTGGCTGTATCATCTCCGTCCGAGAGCAGAATCAAAGCACGGCGTCCCCGCATGGCCCTGAAGTAGTAGAGGCCTGTAACCACCGCGTCGTGCAGAGTCGTCCAACCCACCGATTGGAGATCTTCGAGTGAGTCCTGAACGGCGCCGACGTCATCGGTCGGGGCGATGAGCAATCTTGGCTGATCGCTAAAGGCGACCGCGAAGACCTTGTCACGTAGGGTGATGATGTTCTCCAGAAAGCCGATGGCCGCTGCCTTGGCTTCCGGCAGGGATTCGGTCATGGAGCCCGAGGTATCGATCACGAAGCCGAGTGTCAGGGGAAGATCTTCCACCAGTTCGAACTTGGTGATCTTCTGTGGCCGTCCATCCTCTTCGACCGCGAAGTCTTCCTGCGTGAGACCCTTGACTGGCCTGCCGCTGCGGTCCGTGACGGTCGTAAAGAGCTCTACCAGCTTGACCTCGACCTCCTCCAAGAACTGGGGTGCGTTGAGGAAGCGCACCTCTTCTGCGCGGCTTTCGTCATCGAGATACGCGACAACGCTCAGATAGGCCATTCCGCCCGCCGGCGGGATTTCTATCTCCACCTCCCAGGGAGGGCTCTGCAGCTCGGCCACCGACTCCTCGTTGATCTTGAACTCCACTTTTTCGACTCGGCGGTCTTCCGGCACCACAACCTCGGCTCGGGCAATCGTGCGACCGCTCGCTACGGCTCCCCGAGCCGGATCGATGATCCGCACCCGGAAGGCGCCTCGCGGCTGATTGAGCACGACTTCATCGGTGGCTACGATTTCACCCGCCTCGTCGACACCCTCGGCCCTGACGACCTGCTCCACCGGGAACTGGGCCAATCGAAGCTCAGCTGTGAAGGGACGGCTCGAGCGAGTCATTTGCGGCTTGCCATCGACAAGAAAACGCACTTTCGAGATGCGGCCGCCGGTGACCAGGGCTTCGGCTCTCCAGAGTCCCAGGACGACTTCCGTCGGGGGTGGCACCAAAAGAAGGCTGTCCCGACCCTGGATCTGGGATCTGCCCAGATCCTGGCCCATGGCCACGATCGTTCCCTCGGGCACCGGTGGTATGTCCATGGCCTGTGGCTCTTCGGGCACGACAAATCCCTTGGTCAGGTAGGCTTCCGCGCCGCCGACCTCGTCCCGCACTCGCAGTCGAACCAGAAATGTCCGATTCGGGCGCAACAACTGGTCCATGGCCAAGACGATCGGCACGTCCTGCGTCGGTGGCTCGATCTTGAACCGTACTCTGAACTCGTCGAATACCTTCCCATCCTGTTCGATCACGCCTTCCATGGCGAGGATGAGACCTTGTTCTTCGTCTTCCTCGGCGATCTCCAGTTCGGCTGCTGAGGGGATGGGCACCACAAACCGCGCTACGGTCCGCTGGCGAACTTTGTCAGGGAAGAAGACCTCCAGCTCATTGGTTTCCAGCTGCTTCACCGCCTCGGTCTGCTCGCTGGCTACCGCCCGACGGGCCCACTCGGCCAAATCCGGAGGCGGCCCGAAATACCGCAGAATGTCTTCCTTCTGAGGTCTTCCAGGCTGAAAGCCTCGCAAGCCCTCGACCCCAGTGGCCTCATCCACCAGCCGCGCCTGCTTGCAGATCTGGAGGTCGAATCGCTTGGCGATCTTGCGTCCTCCCAGCTCCTCCCATTGTTCCAGCCAATACTCCATCTCCTGGTTGTAGAGCACTCGCTTGGAATCGATCGGCAACCAGACGCGATAGGGGCCATCGGGAATCGTCTCGTAGAAGACCAGGGACACCGCAGCTTCCGCCTCACCATAGACCCAGATCTCTACGGGCTTGAAGGCCATCGCACACTCGATCTCCAACCGCCGGGTCGGCCTGCCGTGCAAGAACAGAGCAGCGGCCCGCTGATCCTCCAGTGCGAGAAACTCCGAATGCACCAGGCGGTAACGCGCTTCGATAGCCTCCAAAAGCTCGTTCTCCGGAGTCTCTGGCACGGGATCATCGGCCAGAAATGCCTCGATCATCGAGTCGCGCTCGTCGGCAGAGGCCTCAAGAAAGACCTGGCGCTGGTCGTCGGTGAGTAAGAGAGTCGGCACGTCCTGAAGGAAGGACCGCTGATACTCCGGCCAGAGGACGATTTCTTCCCAGTCCTGGGCCAGGCAGAAAGGTGCCAGGGCGAGGATCGACAGGCTGATCAAGGAAATTCGTCTGAGCATGGAGGGTTCCCTTTGCAATATGACTGCCATGGCTCGGTACCGCAGGACCGAAGACTACCGCAGGCCAGGATGCGCCATACAATAGCTCCACCACGCAGCTGCTTCTCTGGGTCATACGGACCTGACGAAGTGAAGGCTTGCAGAATCCGGAGCCCAAGATCATGACACGTCGCACCAACGAGCCGATTCACAACTTCGAGGATGGGGACAGCGTCTCCGGATTTGCCTATCTCGCCAAGATGGAGCGACGCCAGGACAAGAATGGTCGTGATTTTCTCGACCTGGTTCTCAAGGATGCCAGCGGCTCGATCAGCGGCAAGGTGTGGTCCGACAGCCCCGCCTTGAATGGCAACTATGAACTGCACGACTTCGTGGCTTTCAGAGGCACGCTGCAGAGCTATCGGGATCAGCTGCAGATGAATGTGCGGGAGTGTCGGCGGGCAATCGAGGACGACCGACAGCATGGCTTCGATGAAGCGCTGCTCATCCCTTCGACCCGACAGAGCATCGACGAGCTCGAGCAGCGCTTGACAGAGATTCTGTCTCAGGAGATCGAACACCCGATCCTTCATCGCCTCGCCCAGGAAACACTTGCCAGCCACGGGCAACAGCTGCGGGAGCATCCGGCTGCCAAGATGATCCACCACGCTTTTCGGGGCGGCCTTCTGGAGCATGTGGTCTCCATGGCCGAGTTGGCGTTGGGGGTCTGCCGTCACTATCCGGAGCTCAATAGCGATCTCCTGCTGTTGGGAGTGCTCTTCCACGATCTGGGAAAGACCCAGGAATTGGGCGCCATGCCGAACAACGATTACACCCTGGAAGGGCGCCTGGTGGGACACGTCGTGATGGGCCGTGATCTGCTGCGAGAGCGTTGCCGAGCGATCCCCGACTTTCCTGCCGATCTGCAGCTGCACCTCGAGCACCTGATTCTCTCCCACCAGGGGCGGCTCGAGTTCGGATCACCAGTACAGCCGATGACTCCGGAGGCGCTCGCCTTACACTTCATCGACGACCTGGACTCCAAGCTGGCGCAGCTGCGAGAAGCGAACGAGAAGGAGCCGGCACTCCAATACTTGACCGGCTTCAGTCGCTTTCTCTACACCGGTTTCACACCTCGCCAGGAAGAAGTGCCAGGAGAGGGCTCCGAGGAGCCGGAACCATCGTCGCCCCCCGCGCAACCGACTCTCGATCTCGACTGAGCCGATCAACGAGTCGTTCCTTTCTACTATACTGGCAACCCCTACAAGCCCGGCCGACCCACAGCGCGGGACCCTACAAGCTTCGATGTCCACTCAGGTGCCAGGAATCAGCCGACGCGAGGTCTTGCAATCCCTCGGCGTGGCTGGTGCCGGAGTCGCACTCGGTTGCGGCCGGAGTGGCGAAACCGGGGTTTCGGGCGCCGCTAGGGATGACAAGCTGCGTGCGGAGATAGCCCGCAAAGTCCAGAAGACGCCGTTCGTGGACACCCACGAACATCTTCCAGACGAGGCTGATCGCCTGGCCGGCCTCGGAGTCCCTTGCGATGACTGGAGTCTGCTGTTTCACGACTACCTCCGCTCGGATCTCGTTGCTGCCGGAATGCCAGCTTCAGAGATCGCCGCGTTCTTCTCCAGAAACGTCGAACCTCGGCGCAAGTGGCAGATCCTGGAGCCTTTCTGGCCGCGAGTCATGAACACCGGCTTTGGCCAGGCGCTACGAATCTCCATGCGGGAGCTATATGGCGTCGAGGCTCTCGACACCAAAACGATTCCCCTCTTGCAGGAAGCGTACGAGGACTTTCGCAAACCAGGAATGTACGACAAGGTCCTGGTCAAGGAATCAAACATCGAATCCTGTCAGGTCAACACCGATGGCCTGCCCTTCCACGAGTCCAAACAGCCGACGTTGCTGATGCAGGATTTGAGCTTCCAGACACTTCACATGGACCCCGACATCGGCGGGCTGTCGAGGCAGGCGGGAATCGTAGTTCGATCGCTCGATGACTGGCACGAAGTGATTCGGTGGTGGTTCGACAGGTACTCGAAATATGCCGTCGCGGCCAAGAGCCAGGGCGCCTATCTGCGACGCATCAACTACCACCGAGTGGCGCAGGAAGAAGCAGAGCCCGTGTTCGCCCAGATTCTCCGTGGCGAGAGCCCGGAGCACAGTAGGATCCAGTTGCTGGAGGATCATCTGTTCTGGTTCTGTGTCGATCAGGCCACCCAGCACCAGCTGCCGGTGAAGATTCACACAGGCTATCTCTCGGGCGAAAGGATCGAGAATTTTCGCCACATCACTCAGCATCCACACGACATCATCGAGCTGTGCCGACAGGCTCACGAGACGACATTCGTCTTCCTGCACATCTCCTATCCCTACTGGCAAGAGCTCATTGCGGTTGCGAAGCGCTTCTCCGCCGCACATATCGACATGAGCTGGGCGTGGGCCTTGGATCCGGCTGGCGCCACCGAGTTTCTCAAGCGATATCTCGTCTCGGCGCCGTGGAACAAAGTGTTCACATTTGGCGGTGACTACTCCGTCGTGGAGTGCGTCCTCGGTCACGCGGTAATGGCCCGCCAGGGCATCACCCAGGCTCTGGCTGAGCTGGTCGAAGAGGGTTGGCTTCGACATCAGGAAGCTGTCGGTCTGGTGGAACCTCTGCTCCGTGGCAACGCGAGGACAACCTTTAACCTTGAAGAAAAGACCAGGGCTCTCTCCAAGGCCCCATGGGCCTGAGGCGACGCGATGGACTCTCTTCAATGAACCGAATCTCCAGAAAACCGCACGCCAGGCGGGCGGCCATGCTTCTCGTCGCCCTGCTCGTGAGCCTCTCCTGCGCCCGCCAGAAGGACGAAACCGGCCGCCTGCCGACCATGTTCGTGGGTGTCGATGGCGCCTCGTGGGTGGCGATCGAAGAGCTCTGGGAGCAGGGTCGGCTTCCCAATCTGCGCGCTCTCGCCGAACGGGGGGTCACCAGCAAACTCAAACCGGTGGCTGATATCTCTCCGGTCATCTGGACCAGCATGGTCACCGGGGTGAAGCCAAAGACACACGGGATCGAGGACTTCCTCCTCCCCACCGACCAAGGAGACATCCCGGTCACGTCCAGCGTTCGCCGGGTCCCCGCACTCTGGAACATGCTGTCCACGGCTGACAAACGCGTTGCCGCCCTGGGATGGTGGGCCTCGTGGCCGGCGGAACCCGTCAACGGCATCGTGGTCTCGGATCGAGCCCTCCGCGGTGTCGAGCATGGCCTGTACCCTGAGAGCCTGGCACCGCGATTTCAGGAGATCGCAGATCGATTCCCACAGCCCACCGAGTCCGGCCTGCAGGCGGAGGTCGCCCGCCAGGACAGCGTCATGGGGGAGCTGGCCCGCCAGCTGGCGAGTGAGGATTTCGATCTGATTCTGGTCTATCTCCGCAGCCCCGACGTCGTCAGTCATCCCTATTGGAAGTACTTCCAGCCGCCCGAGGACGAGGAGATCGACCAGGAGAAGATCGAACGCTTCGGCGAGCTTGTGCCCGCCGCCTACGAGTTCTTCGATCGGATTCTCGGCCAGCTTGTCGACGCGGCTCCAAGAGAGACGAATTTTTTCGTCGTGTCGGATCATGGCTTCACCGCCGTCGAAGGTGAGCAGTATCGAATGCTGGTGGACCTGAATCGAGTCCTGGAGCACATGGGATACCTCGTGCGGGTCGACGGCGAGATCGATTGGTCGAGAACCAGAGCCATCACCTGGAACTCCCCTCCCGGGGTGCCCGAGAAGATGGTGCGAATCGGCCTCGACAATCGAGATCCCATGGGACCGGTGAGCCCCGGAGATCTGGACCAACTGCGCGATCGGCTGGCATCAGACTTGAGGTTGGTTGTCCATGAGAACGGTGCTCCGCTGTTCGGTGTCCGAAATCCGACGAGCGCCCAGCTCGAGCAAGGTGCCGACCTGACGGTTCTCGTCCACAAACGCAGGAAACCGAGTGCGGTCTTCTTCCATGGCCAGGAGATCCCAGGGGTCATGCAGTCGGTCGAAGAGCTCACCGGCACCCACTCTGTCAAGACCAAGGGGATTTTCATCGCCGCGGGCCCAGGCATCGATCCGTCATTCTCCGCCAAGGTCGTCCACGCTCTCGACATCGCTCCAACCGTGCTGTACTCCCTGAGTCTGCCGGTGGCAGAAGACTTCGATGGAATGGCGCGTACTCGCCTCTTCAGTCCCGAATTCCGAGCCGCTAACCCCTTGCAGACCATTCCGACCTGGGGCGAAGCCCGAGAGGGAAGCGCTACGCCATCAGAGATCGACGACGAGCTCGTCGAGGAGCTCAGAGCGCTCGGCTATCTCGATTGACCAACGGCAAAACTCGATCCGCACACCTTCGCTCCGACATCATGCCTCACCCACAACGAGACCAGGGGGTGCTGAAGAAACTCCTCGTGCCGCTAGTTACACTTGCCGTATCCTTTGTCCTGAGTCTTGCCGCCGCCGAGGTGTTGGTCCGAGTGGCACGGCCGCAGCCCAGGTTGGTCATCGAGCCTGGCGGCTTCTATATGCCCGATCCACCTGGACGATACCGACTGTCGCCGGGATATCGTGGCAGAATCTACAACCGCGCCGAGTACTCGAACGAGATCCGGATCAACGATGCAGGGCTACGGGGCTCCGAGCTCGAACCTTCGTCTGAGGAGATCCTGCGAGTTCTGATTGTCGGGGATTCGTTCGTCTTCGGCGTCGGTGTCGAAGACTCCGAGACCTTCACCGCACTGCTGCCGAAGAATCTGGCCCGACTGGGATTCGCGGCAGAGGGTCTGAACGCCGGGATTCCGGCCTTCGGCGTACCCGACGCCGAGAGCTGGTTCCGGCGGCACGGTGCCGATCTCGATCCGGACGTCGTGGTCCTGGCGATCTTCCTGGGTAACGATCTGGTGGATGCGTCGCCCGATCGCGAGGAGATTCTACTCGTCGATGGACTGCTGGTTCCCAGCCAGTCCTCCGGCGGCCTCAAGGCCTGGTTGCACCGCCGCTCCCACCTCTTCGTCGCCATCAAGAGTCTCCTGGAGCAGCCGGGTTTCCAGCCTCTCCGCGCCAAGCTGGGCCTGGGAGAGCCTTGGACGACCAGGACTCTCAGAGAAGAGCTCGGCGTCTACAAGCAGTCAGCGGAGCAGGACCTCCGGGCGGCAATCGACGCTACCGATCAAGCTCTTGGAAGATTTGTGGATCTGTCCGAGGAGCTCGGCTTCGATCTCGTCGCCGCACTGATCCCCAGCGAGATCCAGATCGAGCCCGATCGTTGGCACACCAGCCTTACCAGCCTGGGTCTTGTCCCGGCCGACTACGAACCCTCTACCCCAACCCGGATCTTTCAGGATCTTCTCGCCCGGCACGGGGTCCCGACTCTCGACTTCGGACCACCATTTATCGCCGGCCTGTCACGGGGCGATCAGCTCTACTTTCGCTTCGATCGTCATTGGACCCCAGCAGGCCATTCACTGGCTGCCAACGAACTGGCGCGGTTCCTCGCACCCCGCCTCGAATCCGCAGGCGCGCCGAGCCTTTAGATCTTGTTCAGATCGGCAAGTGGTACAGCATCCAGTACACCAGGACTCCGGTGACGGAAACGTAGAGCCAGATGGGCAGGGTCCAGCGTGCGATGGCCGCATGCTTGTCGAATCGACCCCGCAACGCCCGCATCAGTGTGATCGCCGCCAGTATCGGCACCGCAGCCGCCAACACGGAATGAGTCAGCAGGACAGTCAAGTAGAACGTCCTCAGCGTTCCCGTGCCCTGGAATCGCATGGAGCCCACCTGTGAGTGATAGAAGAGATAGCTGACGAGGAAGAGGACGGAGCAGGCGAAAGCCACCAGCATACAAGCCCTGTGAGCTCCGATTCTGCCTTGCCGGACCATCCAGTAGCCCCCAACCAGAAAGGTCGCACTCAGGCCATTCAGAGAGGCGTTGAGGGTGGGCAGCGTCGAGAGATCAGGCATCAGCCGATCATACCTGTCCTCAGGCGACTCTCCATCGAGGGCCTTGGGGACGCCGACGTCGACTGACAAGCCGTTCAGCTGGTGGCAGGTGCCAACTTCTTCAGCTTCTGGTCCATCCAGGCGTCGAAGTCGGCCTGAGAGTGCACCTGAAAGAAGCCTCGCATCCGGTAGTGACCGAGACCACACAGCTGAGCACAGGCGATCTCCCAGCACGAGAGGTTGGCCGCGCAGCCGGGCAACTGCGCTTCCTCGGGCGTCGTAACCACCGGTACGAAGTGAACCGGGATCTCCATCCCGGGGACGGAGTCCTGTTTGACCCGCATGACTGGCAGAAAGAAGCTGTGAATCACATCCTTGCTGGACAACAGAACGGTCACGGGCCGGTTCACCGGCAGATGGAGTTGATTGATCGTCGTCACGTCGTCTTTGGCAAACGGATCCTGCCGATCCAGACCTAGAGGGTTGGCAGCATCCACGAGGTTCACATCGACCCCGCCAAAGACACCGTCGGGACCCGGATAGTGAACATTCCAAGCGAACTGCTCAGCGACGACCCTGACCTGCAAGGCATCCACATCAGGCGAATGAGGAGTCACCCATCGGGCCCATGCCGGGATGGCAAAGCCGACCAAGAGAATGGCCTCGGCCAGAACGACGCCTCCTTCCAGATACGAGGAGAAGTGGCTCTTGACTCCCGTGTAGCTGGCCTGTGGGTTTCTGCCGGCCCGAAAGCGGAACAGGACATAGACGAAGTAGAGACTCCACCCGACAAAGAGAAAGAGCATCAGCCAGTGCATCAGGACCATCATGCGGTCAATCTCCGCACCGTGTGCGGCTGCGTTCTGGGGTAGCCATCGACTCAGTATCGAGTACATCTAGGGTGTCCCTCCATGCGTCGGCTGCAGATCTTTGCCCTGGCTTCGCGCCTGTCGGGCGCGCTGGCGAAAGGACAGGAACAACGCCACAAAGCTGCCTTGAACCAAAGCCACCACTCCCAGCAGGAGGAGGATCGCGTTGTTCATTCCGGCCGTCATGGCCGAATCCTCGGCGCCATAGCAGACGGCGCAGGCCGCGGCGGACTCCGACAACGCTACCGCCGCGATGAGAGCCATGGGAACCGCGAGCCAGCCTGAGGAAGCGGCTCGTTTGGTATTTCCGCTGGTCGGGCCCAAGTCAGTCCGTCGCATTGCTATTCGAGCCTCTTCAGTTTGCCGAAGTACCGCGCGGCATAGAGCGACAGCAGTATCCCGGTCAGAAAGAAGATCACCGCCACGCCCAAGCCCTGGCTACTGGACCGCTGCAAGTACTGCTGCGTGCCCCAGGCACCGACGCCCAGGGACAGGAGAATCGAGGCCACGATGAAGACGACATGGAAACTTCGCAGAGACAGCATGTTCAGCCCAACCTGTCGTGGTAGCCGCCCAAGGGCAGAAGAATCAAGGCCACGAAGAAGATCACCGTCAGAATCAGCACTGCGTAAACGAGCCTCCGTTCCGAGATCAAATGCATGAAGAAGGCCGCCACAAGGGAGCCCTTGATCGAGGCAATGAACAGAGCTAGGCCCACCGCGGCACCGAAGCTCAAGTGCAGGTAGCTGACACCGACTGTGACAAGCGTCAGGACTGCGAGGGCTACGAAGACCAGGACGTAGACCCTGGTTTCCCTTCTGATTTCCTCGACACTGTGTCCACTCATCTACGACTCCTCCTACCCACTACAGCAGGTAAAGGGTGGGGAAAAGAAAGATCCAGACCAGATCCACAAAATGCCAGTACAGCCCGATCACCTCGACTCGATTGGTGTACCTCTCCGGCTCTGTCCTCCACATCTTGCTGCCGGGCCCGAGCAGATAGGCGATGACGATCATTCCTCCCAGCACATGCAGCCCATGCAGGCCGGTCAGGGTGAAATAGGTGGCCATGAAGTTGTCGTGAGAAGGATACAAGTGGTGCTCGAACTTGGCGGCGTACTCCATGGTCTTGATGACCATGAACACCAGCCCCAGAAGAAACGTCAGGCCCATCCATTTGCGGTACTTGCCGAAGTCGCCGAGGCGCAAGGCCGCCCATGACATGACCATCGAGACCGACGAGGTAATGAGCACCATGGTGTTGATCGTCGCCAACGGCACATTCAGCACTTCGTAACCGTGCGGCCAGGATGTGGCACCGGTCCGCAGGAGAATCAGGGCCGAGAACAGAGCCCCGAACAACATGACCTCGGAGGCCAGAAAGAGCCACACGCCCAGCTTGGCGTTGTAGAGGCCCGTATCGGGACGCGGCTCGACGGTGTAGGGGATCTGCATGATTCTCCCTGTCCTCCTCAGGCCACAGCGTTTTGCGGCAGGAAGCTCTCGTCCGATTCGGGTGGGCTGTATTCGTAGGGACCACGGGTGACAACAGGCAGCTCGGGGAAATTGCCGTGCGCCACGGGCGGCGAAGGTGCTGCGACCCATTCCAGCGTCGTGGCGTCCCAGGGATTCGAACCGACCTTCACACCCCACCTGATACTCACGAAGAGGTTGATGATGAATGGGATCTGGGCAACGAGGAGACCAAAGGCCGACATCGACATGAACGCATTCCAGTGCAGCACTCCCTGAGCGTGGGAGTACTGGGCTCCGCCGTCGTAGAGTCGTCTCGACACCCCGGCCAGGCCCTGAACGAACATCGGCATGAAGATACCGTTCATAAAGATCAACGAAGGCCAGAAGTGGAGCTTGCCCAGGCGCTCACTCATCTGTCTACCAGTGATCTTCGGAAACCAGTAGTAGATTCCGGCGAAGATCGCGAAGATCGTGCCGGGTGCCACCACGTAGTGAAAGTGCCCGATGACGTAGTAGGTGTCGTGCAAGTGGATGTCGCTCGGAGCCAGACCCAGAGGCAGACCGGTAAGGCCACCGATACCGAACATCGGCAGGAAGGCCAACGCGAAGAGCATCGGGGTGTTGAATCGTATGGAGCCGCCCCAGAGCGAGATCAGTAGAGCGGAGAGGATCACCACCGAAGGCACGGAGATAATCATCGTGGTCGTCTGAAAGAAGGAGCTGATAGCCGTCCCCATGCCGGTCAGGAACATATGATGCGCCCAGACGATGAACGACATGAAGCCCAGGAAGACGGCGGAATAGACCATCGGCCTGTAGCCCCAAAGTGGCTTGCGAGTGTTGTTGGCGATGATCTCCGCGACGATTCCCATCGCCGGCAGGATCAACACGTAGACCTCTGGATGTGCCAGGAACCAGAATAGATGCTGCCATAGCAGCGGGTTTCCACCCCCAGCGACCTCCAGGACCTCGCCACTGACCACCAGGCCGCTGGGCATGAAGAAACTGGTGCCCGCCACCCGATCCATGAGTTGGAGAATTCCCGCTGCCTCCAACGGCGGGAAGGCCAGCAGGAGCAAGAAAGAGGTCACCAGCTGTGACCAGACGAACATCGGCAGACGCATGAAGTCCAGCCCCTCGGCGCGGAGCTGGAAGATGGTGACGATGAAATTCACCGAGCCCAGGAGCGACGAGGTAATCAGGAAGACCATTCCCACCAGCCACCACGTCTGACCGGAAGTGGCGATGTTGGAAAGAGGTGGATAGGATGTCCAACCGGAATTGGCGGCTCCACCCGGGACGAAGAAGCTGGCCAGCATGATGAGCCCGCCTGGCAGGTAGCACCAGTAGCTGGCCATATTCAGCTTCGGAAACGCCATGTCGGGGGCGCCGATCTGCAGCGGCACGAGGTAGTTGCCATAGGCACCGACGAGCAGGGGAACTACCGCCAGGAACACCATGATAGTGCCGTGCATTGCTCCCAGTTGGTTGTAGAACTCGGGCAGCATGATGCCGCCAGGAGCGTTGGCGCTGCCGAGAAGACCGCCGATGATGGGCACTGGCCTACCTGGAAAGGCCAACTGCCATCGCATGATCAACATCAGGCAGAAGCCGAACAGCAAGAAGCACAGAGCGGTGAAGGCGTACTGGAGCCCGATGACCTTGTGGTCTTGCGAAAAGATGTAGCGCTGCCAGAATGGCAGCTCGTGGTGCTCGGCTGCGTGGCCTTCCGCCCCGACAGCCTGCTCTTCGCTAGCACTCATCGGCGACTCCTTGTCTTACAGACCGCGATGGACGATCCTATCCACCGACCTTCGGCTCTCAACCGTTGGTCCTGCCCAACGGACTCGATCGAGTTTTTGGTGGGCGGAGTGTATGACACTGGGTTCATCGCCTGCAAGCGCTACTCGCTGCCCCGGGCAGCGAGTAGCGAGGGTTAGAGCGGCCGGGCGTTCCTTCCGGCCAGTCTTTGAGGGCTTGAGCTTGAAGCGTCCGGTCGTACCTCCCGGCCGACCTTTGAGGGCTTGGAGGTCGAGGCAGTGGGGCAGTGGGGCAGTGGGGCAATGAGGCAGTGAGGGCATAGGGCAATAGGTGCTTAAGGGCGTAGGGGGCGATTCCCAGCGTCACAGAGGTGCAAGGCTGCGTGCGAGGTCTCTCCAACGGGTGAGGGTTCGGCGTGGGGACCTCCAGGGGGTTGGTTGCTGTGGAAGGGAGGATAGCCCCCTGGGGGCCCCACGTCGGACCCGCCATCGCCTCGTGATCATCTGCAAAGGATCGACGCCGTCCGCCTGCGAACCACCCGGACGGACCTCAATAAGCTGATGACTATCTGCCTAGGACCTCAAGACCCCAAGCCCTCAAAGGTCGGCCGGAGCAAGCGACGGACGATTTAACCCCCAAGCCCTCAAAGAACGGCCAGCACAAGTGCTGGCCGCCTCAACCCCAGGGCCTGGGACGGGCGGGCGGGCAGGGGCTAGTCCATCAGGGCATCGACGATTAGTTGCGTCAGGGCGTCAGCCTGGTCCGTGCCAAAGACGTGCTGGGCGTGGGCACCGCCTTCGAGGATCTCGAGGCGTTTGGGCTCCGGTGCCTGCTCGAACTGTTGCTTGACCCGTGGCAGGAGTCGCTCTTCGCGACTCACCACGAACAGAAACGAGTTCGCCTTCATCCGATCGGGATCGGTGATCGGCGCCGCGGCCAGGAGAATCAGCTTGTAGAAGGTACCGTCGGGTGCTTCCACGCTGGCTCTAGCGACGGCGCCACCACCCATGCTGGCACCGAGCGCCGAGACCCTTCGGGCGCCGCGGTGGCGGAGAAAACCCGCCGCCGCCGCCACGTCCAGCCAGAGTGACCCCTCTTCTCCACCCGGAGTCGAACTACCGTAACCCCGAAAGTCCAGAGCCAGGACCTGGAGCCCCTGGCCACTCAAGTGACTCGCCAGTGGCCGCCAGCTCTCCTTGTCGAACACCTTGCCATGCGCGAGCACCACAGCGTGTTCGCCCTCGCCGTACAGGTCAGCCTGAATCTCCCCTCCGTCCCTGGTGGAGAAGGAGACTGTCTTCGGCGACTCGGCCGCCCGGCAGGCCCCAGGTGCCATCGCTGCAGCCAACCCGACCACCGAGCCAAGGCTCAGGGCCGAGAGAAGCGCTCGCCGATGTCCTGCCAATCTCGGCATCTAAATATCCGCCCTTTCAACTCGTCTTCGGGTCTCGGTGAGCTTCGATTCCAGGGTCGATCGAGAAGGGCCACTGGCGCGTCCAGCACGCTAGCGAGACGCCGAGCCACCTCGGCAGAATCCTCGACGACCAGGCTAAAGGAACGGCGGGAGAGCTCCTCCATGCTGATCGCCTGCGAGCCGCTGAACAGATCTTCCGACCAGGAGTACTTATCGAGAAACGTCAGGGAATGGTGGGGCACCCCTCGTTCGGTCAGCCACTGGCGAGAAACCGCCTCGGTCCCTGGTGGTCGACCCGTCACCACCGCCACCTCGTAGCCGCGATCCACCCAGGCTGCCAGGGCTTCGACCGCCCCATTCATGGGTTGGATCTCAGCCAGTACCTCAGGGCGGTGCACGGACTTCATGAAATCGTCCAGGCTCTCAGGCGTCAGTCCCAGCGAGACTCCCAGATCGAAAGACTCGATCTCTTCCAGATCGACTCTTCTGCCGTACTCCTGCTCGAAGACCTTGGCGAACATCCGGGCCGTCTGGCCGAGACAATCGTCGATATCGACATAGATACAGCCAGCAGTCATCAAGGCTCTTCTCCTCGAGAGTTCCTCATCTCGACCAGCCCATCAACAACTTCAACAGGCCAGCTCCGAGTACCGAAAGCAGCTCACTACGTGATCGTTCACCATTCCAGCAGCCTGCATATAGGCGTAGGAGATGGTACTACCCACGAAGTTGAAACCCCGCTTCTTGAGATCCTTGCTCATGGCATCGGACTGTGGTGTGCTGGCGGGGATCTGATCCATCCTCTCCCAGCGGTTGACCCGTGTTTCACCGCCCACGAACTGCCAGATGTACACATCGAAACCGCCGAACTCTTCCTGTACGTCCAGGAAGGCGCGGGCATTCCGGATTGCCGAGTTGATCTTGAGCTTGTTCCGGATGATGCCGGGGTCGGCCAGCAGCTCTGCGACCTTCTCTGCACCATAGGAAGCCACGATCTCTGGTCGAAATCCGTCAAATACCTCCTTGTAGCGTGCTCTTTTCTTCAGGACCGTGGACCAGGAGAGCCCCGCTTGGGCACCGTCCAGGACGAGGAACTCGAAGTGCTTCCTGTCTTCATGCACCGGCACACCCCACTCATGGTCGTGGTACTCGATCATCAGCGGATCGCTTGCGGACCAATCACATCGTTTCACCATACTCTCGTCCTCACGCTTGAGTCGGGAAGATGAGCACTCATTATGGCGCGAGGGCCTGTTCGAAATCGGCGATCAACTCGTCGGCGTCCTCGATTCCCACCGAGACCCGTACCAGGTCGTCGCTAATTCCCAGCCTGTCTCGCTCATCCTGCTCCAGGCCCAGGTGCGAGCTGCGCGCCGGCCGGACGACCAGGGACTCGACACCTCCCAGGCTCGCAGCATGAATCGGCAGGGTCAGCCGCTCCAGGAATCGCTCGGCCGACCCGGCATCCCCGAGGTAGATCGAGAGCATCCCACCGAAACCCGAAAAGAGCCGGTCGGCGTGGCGATGGCTTGGACTGGAGGTAAGACCAGGGTAATTGACCTGCCGAACCGAAGGTTGCCCTTCGAGAAACCGGGCCAGTCTCGCAGCCGTTTCGTTCTGCCTCCGAACCCGTAGAGCGAGAGTCTTGAGACCCCGCTCCAAGAGAAAGCAGGTGTTCGGGTCGAGCGAGCCACCCAGATGAAGCAACAGCTGGCGCACCCGATCCACCGAAGCGGTCGAGCCGATCACCGCCCCAGCGACCAGATCACTGTGCCCGTTCAAGTACTTGGTCGCACTGTGAACCACCAGATCGAATCCCAGATCGACGGGCCGGAAATTGACCGGCGTGGCGAAGGTGTTGTCGATCACCGAAACCAGGTCGTGGCGCCGAGCGAAGTCCGCCACGGCTAGGAGATCACCGACCTCCATCAGGGGGTTGGAGATCGCCTCCACAAAGATCAACCTGGTCTGCGGAGTGAGGGCGCTCTCCCAGGTGCGTGCGCCGTCGGGTGCGGCGATATCGATCGAGGTGTGGGAGATACCGAGCCTGGTCGCATCTTGATGGAGAAAGCTCTGGGTCCCGCCGTAGAGCGTGCGTTGTGTCAGCAGATGCTCTCCTGACTGCACATGGGACAGGATCGCCGTCGAAATGGCCGCCATGCCGCTAGCCGTCACCAGCGCAGCTTCGGCCGACTCGACAGCCGCCAGCCGGGCCTGCACGGTATGGTGGTTCGGCGAGTTGCTCAAACGGATGTAGCGCACCGCATCATAGGTGGTCTCATCGCCCATCAGGTAGTTCGCCGATTGAAAGATCGGGGTCACCACGGCACCCTCGACATGCGGCCGGGGGCGACCCGCGTGTACCAGGTTGGTGTCGAGTGTCTTGAACTTCACTGAGTACTCCGGCATGAGCTCGTCCCTTTCTGGACTAAATCGGTCGATCCGCACACCCAATGAGGAACGCACAGGCTACCACCTCCCTCGGGCTTTCCGGACGCGTGCTAGCATCTCGCGGCTCGGATTCGTCAGTCCATACCAGATCCCTCTGCGAGATGTCACAGACCATGATTCAGAGAGCCAGCCGGCGAACGTATGTCGCCTTCTACTTCGCTTGCCTTCCTTTGGCGCTGACAGGTTGTAGTGACCGACCACCGAAATCGGACAGGGTCTGGCTGGACCTGGCGGAAGAGGTCTGGCACCAAAGCGGAAACGTCACCACCGACTTGATCTCTGCGCCGCGGAAGGTGGGCCTCGACAATCTCGGCTATGGTTGGATACAAGTGCATCCCGACAATCCCGCCCGGGCAACGCTGGAGATGAATCAGCAGATAGCGCGCTTGTTCCTCTTCTCGGCCGATGGTGACGCGGAGGCGCTCGAAATCGAGATTTCGGCTGTCGGTAAGGGACCACTCAAGCAAGTCCCACTGACGCTGTTGCTGAATGGCGAGCACTTGACCGGGCTGCCCCTGACCAGAAAGTGGCGGCGACATCGAGTCGAGATACCCAGCGACATCGTCCGCCAGGGGCGAAACCTCGTGGAGTTCCGATTTCCACAACCAACGAAGTCACCGCGATGGCCCCGCAGGCTTAGACCCCGCGTCCGAAATCTCGAAGTCTTCACTGCCAACGGTCGCAGGCTGTGGTCAGAGCGACCCGCCAGCATCTCCCTGGTCAGCGATCCAGGTTCCTCACCAGATCGCAGCGAAATTCGGATGCCTTCGCCGGGCTGGCTGGAGGTGGTAACGGATCTGCCCGAGCGAGCCCGCCTCAGGGCGAGCTTTCGGGTTCAGCGTCCGCCAGGGGCAGGCAATGAGCCTGTTCTCGTCTATGGCAGGCTTCTGGACCAGCGTCTCGAAGAGCATCATCTCGCCCAAGAACGGGTCACCGATTCAGACAAAAACCATGACTTCGATGTCGATCTCAGGGCCTGGCAGGGTCAGTCGGTACGCCTTAGACTCGGTGTCGGCGGCTCAGGCAACGCCGTCGTCTCCTGGCATTGGGCCGTCGTAGAAGGGCCCGCCGGGACGGCTCGCAGGGACGACATCGAACCGATCCGCCGAGTCCAGGCGCCTGCTTCGGGCCGGCTCGGACGCCCGGATATCCTGGTCATTCTTCTCGACGCGGCTCGCGCTGATGCCTTTTCTCCCTTCGGTGGTGCCCGTCCCACCCCTGCCATCGAACAGCTTGCCGCGGACGGCACTCGTTTCGAGTCGGCACTGGCCCCTTCGTCCTGGACCGGTCAGTCGGTATCTTCGATCCTCACCGGCTTCTTTCCCGACACTCTGGGCGTAGGCCCCTGGGGGAGTCACTTGCCCTCAGGGATCGAGACTCTCGCCGAGCTGCTGACTCGAGTCGGCTACCGAACAGTGCTCTGGACCCAGCATCCCTTCTACAAGCAACAGGCAGACCTGAAGCGGGGGTTTCAGGAGATTTATCGACCAGCGTTTCAGGACTACACGACTCTGCCGTCGTCGAGCCAGCTGATGACCGATCAGGAGCCTACATTTGCCTTCGTGCATCTGATGCCCCCTCACGCTCCCTACACTCCTCCTGCTCCATACCGGGGTAGCTACGGCTCCTGGTACACCGGCCCGGTCGAGCCAAAGGCGACCCTCCTCAACCGTCTTTCGAATCGCCGCGACCTAGGAGGGCTCACAGAGGACGACCGACGCTATGTTCGGGACCGTTACGACGAGAACGTCGCCTTCGCCGACGCGCAGGTGGGTACCCTGCTCTCGATGCTCGACTCCGCCGGGCGCTACGACTCCACCCTGGTCATACTGCTGTCGGATCATGGCGAAGCCTTCCTGGAGCACGGCCGTTATCTTCACACCCGCACACTCCACCGCGAGATGCTCCACGTTCCCCTGGTCGTGAAGTGGCCTGTCACCGTCGCCGACTTTCAGGCCAAGGTTGCGGAGTCCGTCAGCCTGGTCGACCTCGTTCCGACCCTGGTCGACGGTCTTGCCATCCCTGAGGGTCAGGGGGGATTCCAGGGCCGAAGCATGCTGCCTGTCGTATTCGACTCGACGAGTCGCCAAGAGCCACTGTGGGCGACAACGCGTGGCGTCGCCAGCTACCAACAGCCACCCCGGCCTCAGCAGATGCTCCAGGCAGGTCCATGGAAGCTCCTCTTCGATCCTCTCACCGAGGACAGTCAGCTCTATCAGATCGAGCGTGACCCGGCGGAGACACAGGATCTCGCGGGCGAGCTGCCGCTGCGCACCCTGTTGCTGCGCCAGGCACTGCAACGTCAGGTGGTCTCCAACCGCGATCTGCTCCAGGAAGCTTCCGTTCCTGGCCCGATCGAGGCACTGGATACCGAGCTCCAGGACCAACTGGAGGCCCTGGGCTATGTCAACTAAAACCCTGGTGGGGTGACTAGCGCCTGGGGCGTCAGCCCGACTCTTGAAAAAGGGTCTTCACCGTCATCGTCAAAACCAGCACCAGACCCACCAGGCAGCACGCCGCGGAAAGCATGGCCAGCCAGGTTAGCGACTCCTTCGCCACGTCTGTGCCACCGAGAGCTGGTGCCCGAAAGGCCGCCAGCATCCAGAAGGTGGAATAGCCCAGCGCACCGATTCCCAGCAGGTAGGCTGTCAGGCGCTTCAATCCGGCACCACTCGTCATGCCGGCCGACAGGAGAATCATCGCCAGCGCCGACGTTCCCAGGCCATTGGCATGCAGGTGCGATCGTTTCAAGTAGCTCCACGATCTGCCCGCGAGTGCGGCTGCGGCGGCCTGTGGATCGGCCTCGGACGCCAAGGTTTGCACGGCCGTCTCTTCGAAACCTCCTTTCAGTGCCTCCTCGAACAATCCGAAGATCGCACCCAGACTGAAACCCAGAAGCAGGGTCAGGAGTGACAACAGGGCTCCGACCCTCATGACGCGAATAGCCGTCAGCCAGGATTGCCCTCCGCCGCTGGATCGAATCGAAGACATACCTCGCTATCCTCCTGTCGCTTGTTTGATGTCGCAGCTTCGCCGATCCGTGCCCAGTCGCAAGCCGATCTTCGCGGATTCGGCGGCCACCGCTCGATAGTCTCGAGCCAACCTGTTCAGCTCCTCGGGACGGAAGGCATCGTAGTAGCCACGGACGACGCCCGTGCCGTCCACCAGGACGAAGCGTGTGCTGTGCAGGATGGGCTCGTCCGGACTGGCTGCGCCTGGTGGAGGTTCGTCGTCCAGGCCGAGCTTGAAGCCTTCGGTTACCAGACGCCGGATGGTTTCCTTCTCACCGGTCAAGAACAGCCACTCGGGGTCCGTAATGCCCCAGGAGTCGGCGTAGAGCTGCAGCACCTGTGGCGAGTCGTATTCCGGATCGACGCTGAACGAGACTCTCTGGAGACCACCGGGCTCCATCGCTTCGAGTCCCAGCATGCGCTCGGTCATGCGCGGGCAGCTCAACGCACAGCGAGTGAAGATGAAGTCCGCCACCCAGGGAGAGCCGAGCAGCTCTGTGCTGTCGACTTGTCGCCCATCTCGGTTGACCAATAGAAATTCCGGCGCCTTGCCGATCTCTGGAGGCGGCTCACGAGGCTCCTCGGCGCGCCAGCTGGGCGCCATGAGAGCGGTCACGAGAACCGCTAGGATAACTGCTATCAGAAAGCCCCAGAGTAGAGCCCGCCTCATGGACCTGTCCGTCTTCTGGCTCACGGCGATCCCGTCCTTCGCACCAGCCACACATCCACGGCCAAGGCCGCTGCAGCCCAAATCAGCATCACAGTCAGGGAAAGGCCCAAAGACGGCAGGCTCTGGCCGGCCAGGGGCATATCTCCGTACAGCACCCGGCGCAGGGCTGCAGTGCCGTAAGTCAGCGGGTTGAGCCTCATCACCGAGTCGAGCCAACCTGGCGCACCCGACAGAGGAAAGATGGCGCCCGAGAGAAACCACATGGGCATCAGAACCAGATTCATGACCGCATGAAAACCCTGGGTGGAGTTCATCCGCCAGGCAAACGCGAAGCCAAAAGCAGTCACGGCAACGGCCATCACCGCTACGACGACGGCGACCTCCATGCCGGATCGCAAAGTCAGACGGATGCCGGCCACCGGCGCCAGCACCAGGAACAGCATACCCTGGATCCAGGCCAGGGTCGCACCACCGAAGACCTTCCCGGCAACCAGAGCTGAACGTCGGACAGGCGCGACCAGAACTCCCTGGAGAAACCCCTCGTTTCGATCCTCGATCACCGAGAACGTCGAGAAGATCGCTGCGAACAGCACCAGCATCACGATGGTTCCCGGAAAGAAGTACTCCAGGTAGTCCAGATCCTCCGGTCCTCCCGGCAGCCTGAACGAGCCGGACAGGCCGCTGCCGATGAGCGCCCAGAAGAGCAGCGGCATACCCACCGCGCCCAGAACCCGAGCCGGCTGACGGTGGAACCGCACGACTTCGCGATGCCAGAGAGTCGTCGCTGCCAACAGGTCGCTCACTCTGCTTCCTCCCAGAGACCTCGACCCGTACGGTGAAGAAAGACATCTTCCAGCGTGGGCTTCGACAGCCTCAGGGTTTCGATCCGATCAGGAAAGGACTCCACCAGCTGTGCAATGAAGCTGTGGGCGCGCTCGTCTTCGAGTCGCACCTGGGCTCCCTGTACAGTGGCGCCGAGGTCGAGCCGATCCTGCATCTCCTGGCAGAGAGCCTCAGGATCGTCAGTGGAGATCAAGACGACCTCACCACCGATCTCGCCCTTCAGGCTCTCCGGGGACCCTTCAATCACCAATCGCCCACGGTCGACGAGGGCCAGCCGATCACAGCGGTCGCCCTCCTCCATGAAGTGGGTAGTCAGCATGATGGTCACCTCGTGGGAAGAGCGTAGCTCCTCGAGAACCTCCCAGACATCCCGTCGGGCGCCTGGATCCAACCCAGTGTTCGGCTCGTCCAACAACAGAAGCCGGGGGCGGTGGAGCAGAGCTTTGGCAATCTCCACTCTGCGCCTGAGGCCCCCAGACAGCGTCTTGACCCGATCGTCCCGTCGGTCGTCGATCGAGAACCTCTCCAACAACACTGCAATCCTGTTCTTCAGATCGGCGCCCCGGAGTCCATAGAGGTGCCCCTGGTGCATCAGGTTCTCGCCGACCGTCAGCTGCTCGTCGATGCTGGGTGACTGAAACACCACCCCAAGCTGGAGGCGAACGAGCGCCGCCTCCTCGACGATGTCCGCACCGAACACCGAGAGCTTCCCCTGATCTGGTTTCAGCAAGGTGGCGAGGATGCGAAAGAGGGTGGTCTTGCCGCCTCCATTCGGTCCCAGGAAGCCGTAGATCTCACCGACTCGAACTTCGAAGGTGACACCATCCAGGGCCCGCCTCTGGCCGTAGGAGAACCTCAAATCCCGAGCCGTAATCGCTTGCACTCCGGCCGCCCCGGACCTGGGAGCTCGGCACATGAGTTCAAGCGACCCGGTCGAGAACCATGACCACCAGCACGGCAGGGAGATACAGCACCGATACCAACAGCACCCGCCTAGCCGCGTCGGTAGAGAACGACAGGGCGAACGACACGCAGACAGCGAGGAAGAAGCAACCGAGAGCCAGCGTGCCGAGAAAGTAGGTCGAACCAGTCAACCCCAGGACTGTCGGCATCAGGCTTACAGGGAGGAGGGCGGCGCCGTACAGCAGCATCTGACGGGCTGTGCTGCGACCGTCCGGCTCCACGACCGGCAAGACGGGGATGCCGGCTCGCGAGTAGTCCTCTCGACACATCCAGGCGATGGCCAGGAAATGGGGCAACTGCCACAGGAACAGAATGGCGAAGAGCACGACCCCACCCAACTCCAGGCGGTCGCTTACCGCCGTCCAGCCCATGAGTGGCGGTAGAGCGCCCGGGATCGCACCAACGACAGTCGCCAAGGAACTGATGCGCTTCATCGGGGTATAGACAAAGATGTAGCCGGCCAGAGCAATGGCCCCCAGCAAGGCGGTCAGGAGGTTGACCGCCAGGGTCAGCTCGAGCAGGCCTGCCACAGCCAGACCGACACCGAATAGCAGTGCTGTATCTGGGTGCATACGACCGGCTGGCAGGGGTCGATCCGCCGTCCGCTCCATAAGGGCATCGAGGTCTCTTTCGAGCACATGGTTCAAGGCCGCTGACCCCGCGGCCACTAACCCGGTGCCAAACAGGGCATGGATCGCAAGGCCCCAGTCGACGCTGCCTCCCGAGCTGAGCAAGACCCCGATGAGCGCCGTCAGCACAACCATCAGGGTGATACGGGGCTTCGTGAGCTCGACGAGATCCGCCAGGCGCACACCCAGCGTCACCGGCTTGGACTCGATCGCAACAGGGCTGCTCACGATACGGCCTGCTTCGGACTGAGGATCCCGACGGCCTCGGTCTCAGCCTCGGTCCCCGCCTGTCGAGCTATCCAATCCAGGCGCCTCGTCATGAGAGTCACCACCAGGCTGAGAGCCAGCAGCAGGGCTCCTCCCCCCACGTGCAGGGTGTTGGGTAGGACCGCCTTGCCGGTCAGGACCACCAACCCCCCGAGGGTTCCCTGAACCAGGACCATGAGCGCCAACAACCAAGCTGGAGTGACGGCGACTCTCTCTTGGCTCGCGAGCCGCAGCACTCGACCCAATGTCCAGAAGATCAGCGTCGCCGCGACCAGGGCACCCATCCGGTGGGCGAAGTGAATCCCGATGGCGAAGTCGATCCTGGGCGGAATGAGCCCACCGAAGGCGAGCGGAAAGTCGGGGATGGCAAGGCCGGCTCCTGTGTGGCGCATGACAGCGCCCAGCAGGATCTGCAGATAGATGACGACCGTCGTGGTGGTGGCCAGGGGAACGACCCTGCCGACCGGAGCGGCCGGATTCCTGGCGCCCTCACCCGAGACCCACCGGCGAGAAGTGACCACGGCGAGCACTACCAACAGACAAAGGAACAGTTGAGCTAGACCGGCATGACTCACCGATATGGCAGTCGGCAAAAAGAAAAGCACCGTAATGCCACCGAGCGCGGCCTGGGCCAAGACAGCCGCGAGTGCCGCCACTGCAACCCCCCTCACCCATTTCCGCGGCTCGCGGCGAATGATCCAAGTCGCCAGCCACAGGGTCAACAGCAGCACCGTGCCTGCAATCAGACGGTGCCCATGCTCCGCCCTGACTGTTTCGATTTCCCACCATCTCGGTGGATTCAGCATGCCGTAGGAGAGCGGCCAGTCGGGAACCGACAGACCGGCCTCGAGACTCTTCACCAGGCCACCCGCCGTGATCAGCAGAATCACATACCCGGCCAGCAAGACGGCGAGCCGATGAGCTCCTCGCAGGAACGGTGTGTCGCTAGACATGGTCGGTCAATCTCCTCACGGAAGAGAATCGCCATCGAACCAGCGCCAGTCTATCGCGACCGTCGGTACCAGCGATCGAGGTCTCGCTCCCTGGCGGAGAAACGAAAAAGGGGGCGGAGCCTTCATGGCCCCGCCCTGCGGGTAACTTCAGTGAACCGTTCAGCCCGCGGAGGCTGCAGCATCCGGCGAAAAGTCGAAACTCACCTGTGCTGGCTCGCCGTCTACGACGGTGACTTCGGCAGTTTGCGTCCCGAACTCCTCATGCCAGGCTTCGAGCACATAGCTTCCGGCAGGCAGATTCTCGATGCCGAAGCCGCCCTGCTCGTCGGACACCCCGAAGAACGGATGATCGAGAACCGCCATGTAGGAGCTCATCCATGGGTGCACATCACACTTGAACGGCACCATGACCTCGGCCTGATCGAAGGTGTGCTCCAGCTCCATGCCCTGGAAGGGTTGGCCCTGGTTGAACTCCTTGTTGGCGCTCGGTTTGGCGTGGACGTTGTGGAGCGTCGGGTCGCTGTTGCGGATGACCAGCTTCTGCCCCACCTGCACGCCTGAGATATGTGGCTGGTACTGACAACCCATCTGGTCGAGGACGTGGGCGGTTGCGGGCACCGGGAAGCTCTTGCTCTCCAGGCCGGACTTCACATAGACGAAGACGTTGGCCAGATTCCCATTGTCGTCCGTCACGACCTTCTCGGTGTGGACCTCGCCGGGATGCATCGATGCGCAGACGGGATCGGCATCCATGCCGATAGCGGCGTCCGGGTCACCATTGACGTACCTGACGCTGCCCACCACGGTCCCACCACCTGTCACCGCCGGGCCCGGTGCAGCGGCCGGCGCAGAATCGGCCTGTTGAGCGGGGGCGGCAGCCTTCTCTCCTCCACCACCACAGCCGATCGCCAACACAGCGGCGATCAGTGCAAATACCATGAGAAATGAGATCTTCTTCATACGTTCGAGCCTCCTTTAAATCGATTTCAATGCTTCAAGCTGACGCTCCTTGCCTTCTGGCGCGACAGCGGCGCGAGCTGCGGATTATGCCATGAGTCCAGAGCGCGGACTGCAATCTACCTGACGCCTCGCCGGCTATTGCTCCAAATTCCACCAGATGTGGTCCCGCAGGGCTTGGGTCACATAGTCGGCATCGCCCAGGTGCGACTTGAGCTCCTCGTCCGAGGAGAAGTGGCGCATCATGCGCTCCTTCTGCTGCTCGAACATCGGCGTATCGATAGCCATTGCCAGGGGCGAGGTGTAGCCACCCTCTGGATTCGGCGGAAAGTTGGCCGGCATCTTCGTCCCGGGAATCCAACTCTGTGGATCCAAGATCCAATGGGGCACCCAGTCGTGCCTTAGCCGCCGCTTTGCCAGCAGGAGAGAAGGCGCCAGGTCTCCGGCTCCCACGCCAGCACCGAGATCCTCCTGAGGACCGGCCGGGTGACACTTGGCACACTGGAACATGTTGAAAGCCACATCTCCGACTACCAGCTCGCGGGTCTCGGGCTGCGGAGGGTCCGACAGGAATGCCAGACGCTCCTCACGGGCCGCGAAATAGCTCACCAGGGCGTTGACCTCGTCGTCGCTGAAACCGAAGGTCGGCATTCGTGCCTCGAGCCACGGACGCAAGCGCACCGCACCGGGGTCGTGAAGATACTCGAACAGCCAGTCGCTCTTTACCCGAGCGCCCTGCGCCGCCAGGTTGGGAGGCAACATCCCCACATCCTCGATGGCGGTCTTGATGGCATGTCCGTCACCTTCGATCAGATGACAACCCTGACAATTGAACCGGGTGATGAGCCTACGGCCTTCGACAAGCGAGATACTGCGCGTTGTCTGCCCCGCGCGGCTGCTTGCCTCGACCGACTGCCTGGTAAAACCCAGCACCATGGTGACGACGGCATCGGCCTCCCGCTCCGACATGCCGAAATTGGGCATCTTGAGGAGCTCGTCATAGTGCTTGACAGCTTCCTTGCCCTCATCCCACATCCTCGGATCCAGCAGCTTTTTCCGGATCCAGTCGTGCCGGGTATGGGGTACGTCGTGAACATGGCCGAAGTCGAACTGATGCAGTGGCTTGGAGCCCTCTTCCGTCAGCTCGACTCCGATTGGCTTGGCGATTTCGAAGCCAGCAAGGTCGTGACAACCCCAACAGCCGTATTTCTGGATCGTCTCGAAACCCAGATAGACGTCACGCTCGCTAGTGGTCATTGCTTGCAGGGTCGCCAGGCTCTGCTCGATGGTCTGATTGTTCCGCAGGTACTGCAAGACCATCTGGTCGCGAACCTGCTGGTCTGCCTCAGGAAGCTCGAGCTCCTCGAATGCCGGATCTCGGCTGGACATCAGGTAGGCGGTGATATCGGCCGCCTCCTTGTCAGTCAAACGCAAATCCGGCATGCGGGTATCGGGAGCATACTGCCTGGGGTTCCTGATCCAGGAGTAGAGCCATCCAGGGGATACCTTGCTGCCGGTGCGGACGAGATTCGGTCCGTGGAGGCGATTGATCTGGGGGAAGAAATCATCGCGCCTTGCCTCGGCGTCCATGAGATGGCAACCGGTGCAGCCTACCGACTCGAAGAGAACTTGTCCCTGCCGCGGATCTCCCGGTGGCGGCGGTAGATACTCCGGAGATTGGGACTTCTCCCACAGGTAGGCCACTACCGAAGCGATCTCTGTTTTCTGTCGCTCCAGATTGAGCTCGGTGGTCGTGTTCTCCTGGAAAAAGAAGTGGGGCATCCAGGTTGTCGGCCGGAAATCGCGAGGTGCAGAGATCCACTCGAAGGCCCAGCTAGGGTTGGTCTTACCGGCCACTTTACTCAGATTCGGTCCTGGTCGGGGAAGGTCCTGAAATGCCGGGTAGTCGATCTTGTGGCAAACGAAGCAGCCCATCCTCATCGCCAGCTGACGCCCTGTATCTTGCACCTCGGCTCCCGGGGTCCACACCTCGGCCGAATGACAGGTGAAACAACCGGCTTCCGAGAATTCCGCCGGAAAGATAGGGGTCTCCAGATAGGGTTGCGGCTTCCAATCCCAGTTGTGCTGCCAGCTCGCCAGCTCCTCGTTGCTGGAGGGGCTGTGGCCGACACGGGCGAAGTCTGTCGATCTATCGAGACCACCATGACAGCCCGAGCAACCGAATCGGTTGTAGGGATGCGGTGAGCCCGCACCGACGAACAAATCCATCCTGGGATGAGACCGAAAGGGGTGCTCCCACTCTTCACCGTCGAACCCGATCCGGTTGGCTGCCACATGGCAGGTGACACAACGGTCCACACGCTCCACCTTGGTGAAGTTGATGTCGTGATAGAGCCCCGGCAGCATCACCTGCTCGATCTTGAGGTCGGGGTTCATGAAGTCCAGCAGGGGAGCGTTGAGCAGGCGGTAGGACAGGGTCTTGTCGAGGTTCGCCGCTCGCTGTTCAAGAGTGTCGAAGCCCTGGCGAAGAGCGGCCAATCGACTCTCCGCCTCTTCCAGGGCCGCCTCACGCTGGTCGAGCGAGCCGCGTGCTTGATCGCGTTGCTCGGTGAGCAATTCCAAGGCCTTGCGATCCTCGAGCCACTGTGCGTCGAGATCGTCCACCTTCTGGCGCGCCCTTTCTTTGGCAGCCAGGTCGCTTTCTTGTACGGTCCGGTCGTACTTCCAGCGGGCTGCGTCCAGCAAGGACTTCGTGGTTCGCGAGGCCGAATCTGCAGCGTAGATCTTCTTCTCCACTTTATCCAGGGTGCTCTCCAACTCGCGGATCTCGGTGCGGCTGGCGTCTTGTCTCTCCTCTTCCTGGGAGATCTCCTGCTGGAGCTGAAGTAGTTCGTTCTCATCGACCTGCTGGCGTTCCACGTCAGCCTGCCGCAGCAGGGCCTGACGCTCGCGGTCTCGGAAATCACTCTGCAACCGCTTCCAGGGCTTGGAGTAGTCAGCCATCACCATCCACCCAGTCACAGCGAGAAGCGCCAAGGCGCTGACGCCGAACCACAGGTTCAGACGGCTGAATTCGAAGTGCCGGTCAGGCTTCTTCTGTGGACGACCAGCCATAGCCCTAGACGTTGAAGAAGAACTCCTGGATGTGAATGAAGTACTTCAGGTTGAGCGCCCACCTGAAGTACATCTTGATGGGCAAGAGCATCATCACGAGAAACAGGCTCACACCAACGTAGAATCGCGATGGACCCATTTTCTCGTAGTAGCGTTTGAAGCCTCTGGCCTTGCTCAGCACGACCGGCAGTACAAAGAGATAGAGAGCCAACAGCAGGATCCCGAAGATCTCACGAAGCAGCCAGTGGGAGGGCAAACCGACTCCCAGGACCTTGATCCAGATGATCTCAGACAGGTCCACGTTGACCAGCGGCTCGATCTTCTCCATATCCCAGAATTCGAACGGCCCGAAGAAATTCCAGTTGGGCCCGCGTAGAAAGGTGCCGATCACGATCATCTGGCACCACAGCACGAGGAAGCCGAAGAGAAAGAGGGTGATCTCCGTCTTGCGCTCCTTGAAGGTGTAGTAGCCGTTCCCCTTTGGGTTGGTGTCGATATAGGGGATCGCCATCAGTCCAACGATGATCAGTCCGGGAAGGACCACGCCAGCCATCCACGGGTCGAAATAGACCAGCATCTCCTGCAAGCCCAGGAAGTACCAAGGTGCCTTCGAGGGGTTGGGAGCCACCGATGGGTTGGCCGGTTCCTCGAGCGGCGCCTGGAGCACGATCGACCAGATCACCAGGCCGACCATCAGCAAGATCATGCAGATGAACTCGATGAAGACCAGATCGGGCCAGGTGAAGATCTTGTCTTCGACTTCGCTCATCTCGAAAGTCGGCTCACCTCGCTCCATCAACTCGTCGTTGCGATTGGCCTTGTACATGGCGAGCCATAGGAAGTAGCCGACCAGAAAGACCATCATGACGATGGGAACGTTGTCCGGCTTCGCCACGACGCTTCTGAAGTTCGGGTCGAGCAAGCTGAGGCCGAAGGCGACCACGCTGGCCACAAACATGATGAGGCCGCCCGCTCGCGTCCACAACTTCTTGGACCACAGCAGTACGAAGAAGACCACCAACGAAAGCGTGAACGACCACTTCGGGTAGGACAGATAGTTGATGAGATCTTGAATCGCTTCCATAGCGCTCGTCGGCTCAGACAGGCCCGGAGATGCCGCCGTCCTTGCGTACCCGCCAGAAGTGGACCGCGATCAGAAAGGCGGCCACGAAGGGAATGCCGACGCAATGCAGCACATAGAACCGAATCAGAGTTCCCCCACCGATCGTGCGCCCGGCGATCAAGGCGAAGCGCGCATCGCTTCCGACGTGAATCAGCTTCGTCCCACCGAGTTGCAGCAATGCAGAGCCCGGTCCCTCCGTGCCGACAAAGGGAGTCGCCCTGGCCATATTGGAGCCCACCGTAATGGCCCAGATCGCCAACTGATCCCAAGGCAGGAGATAGCCGGTGAACGAGAGGAGAAGGGTGAGTACGAGCAGGATCACACCGACGTTCCAATTGAACTCGCGAGGCGGCTTGTAGGAACCGGTCATGAAGACCCTGAACATGTGGAGCCACACCGCAATGACCATGAGGTGCGCACCCCAGCGATGGAGCTCCCGCATGATCCCAAAAGCAGCTGCCTCACGCAGATCCACCATGTCGAAATACGCGTACTCGACAGTCGGCCGGTAGTAGAACATGAGCAGTAGGCCGGTAATCGTCTCGACCAGAAACAAAAAGAAGGCCGTCCCACCCATGCACCAGGTGTAGCTCATACGCAGACCCGACTTCTTCACCTTGATCGGGTGGAGGTGCAGCACCACATTGCCGAGCATGGCAAGGGCTCGCTTCCGGTTGTCGGTGGGAATACCGACCCGGAAGATGGACTTCCAGACCTGCGACTGGGTGACGCTTTTCTGAATCTTCTTGAGCATGATCTTCAAGTGTCAGTCTCTCAAGTCTCAGGTGACCTCGACAAAGGACTCGGGATCCTCCCATTGCCCCAGCTCCCACTGGTACTTCTGGGACTTGTCAATCACCAGCTGGCCATCGTCCGCATCGACGAAAATCCGCGCCCGCTCGAGGGGGCGGGGGGTCGGACCTTCGAAGTTGATCCCGTCCTTGTAGTAGCCGCTACCGTGGCATGGGCATTTGAATTTGTTCTGCGCCTCCAACCAGTTGGGCGGACAGCCGAGGTGGGTGCAGATCGCGATCAGCGCGTAGAGCCTGCCGTTGCTGTTGACGATCCACACGCCATTCGACTCCTTGAACCGCTCGTCGACCACCCCGGGGCTGAAGTCCTCCGCCAGGCCAACCCTGAAGGTCGTAGGTGGCTCATACAGAACATTGGGGAAAAGGAACCGGTTCAGAGCGGTGACGCAGCCACCGATCGCGGCAGTAAAGCCGATCCAGGCCAGCGCCGCCCAGGACAAAAAGCCCCGGCGGGAGACCTTTTCCACACGCTCTTCCTTGGTTGTCTCTTCAGCCATCCTTTAGAGAGAGTCGCCTCGAGCCCCGCGAGTCGCGCGGACATCTCATCCTCGAATCGGTAACTGGTTTGCACTTTGTAGTGCAACATCGCCGAGGTGTCAAGGGGCAAAGCGGCGCCTGACTCAGCGTACGACCACGATCAGGTCCCTCGAATCGACTTCGTCATAAGCACTCCCGTCGAACGCGCCAAAGCGTTCGGAGACCCGGAAACCGGCCGCCTCGAAATGCCCCTCGAGCTCCTCGAGACGCCATCCCTGGAGCCGCACTTCCTTGGACGCTTTGACCACCAGGGGAGGCTCGTGCCCAGGCCTCAGCTGCAGCGTCGAAGGAAAGAAGGTGACACTACCGTCCGAGTGCAGATTCATCAGTCTCAGAAAGACGATATCGCCGGAGTCGTCAGGCCGAAGACTCACCGGCAGATACCTCTCCTGCCGCCGGAAGATCCTCTCGTAGTTGAGCATCTGGAGCAGAAGAGGTGCACCTTCAGCAAGGTGGAGACGAAGGCCGGCGAGGAACTGTTCGAGGCTGTCACGGTCGAGCAGGTGAGGCAGGGTGTTGCCGAGACAGATCGCTCCGCCAAAAGAGCCCGTCAAGAGGCTCTGCAGCTCACTGAGGTCCCCCTGGAGGTACTCGATTCCGGCTAGCTGCGGCGCCTCACGCGCCGTCGCGATCTGCGACTCGGAGGAATCGATACCCACAACCGAAAAGCCCTGCTGGGCCAAGAATCGGGTGTGCTCACCTGTACCACATCCCAAGTCCAGCACGCGCTCTGAGGGTCCCGAGCTCAGGACCCGGCCGAGCAGGTCGGCCTCACGCTCGATTCGGCTCGGCCAGGCGATGAGGCGCCGGTACTCGAGTCGCGAATACTTGTCATTCTCGCTCGTCATTCGATCTCAGCCCACGAGTTGGCAGAGCCTCTACCCCGCCTGTCAGAGAGTTCTCAGGTAGGTCACGATTTCCATGAGATTCTCGTCGGTGAGGGCGGGGTTCCCACCTTTCGGTGGCATGTCGATTCCACGTTCGTTCGCTGGGTCCCAGGAAGGCCGACCCTCCTTGAGAAACTCCACCAGCTCCTCGTCGCTCAGGCTGTCCACGAATGAGCTCGCATTCAGCGCCTTGCCGAGCCTCGCCTTGCCCTCGCCTTCAGCTCCATGGCAGAGCGCACAGCTGGCCAGGTAGTGCTCACGTCCTTTCGAAGCCTCTGCTCCACTCGGCCTGTCAGACATTCCACAAGCCGTGAGGAGGAGACTTGCTCCAGCGATCAACACGCGGGCAGACAATGCACTTCGTTTGGCTCTTCCATTCATCAGCTCACTCTCCGCGTTACTCCTGGTAGATCGGAATCGAATCGACCGGCTCCTGCATCGGCTCCGCAACCTGGTGACCATCTGCTCTTCAATCGGCGGATATCTGCTCTAGCGCCCTCCGGTCGGTGACCAGAAAGCCGCTCTTTTCCGTTTGGACGACGCCTTCTTTGCCCCAACGACTCATGATGCGAATCGAGGTCTCGACGGTGGTGCCCATCAGGTCTGCCAACTCCTGTCTCGATAGGCGCATGGGGATGAAGACCCCTTCTGCTTCTGCCTCAGCCCGGCCCATCTCGCTGGCAAGCTTGAGAAAAAGGCGTGCGAACCGTGTTTCCACCTTGCCTGCCGCGTGGTCCGCGAACCGGTTGGCCAGGACCACAATGCGATGGGTCATAGCTTTCAGCAGCCCTCTGGCAAGCGAGGGTCGAGTCTCCAGCAGCTGGAAGAAGGGGTCTTTCGGGATTCTGATACAGAGGGTCTCATCCATCGCCTCTGCGGTCGCTGGATACGCGAGTGACTCATAAACGGCCACTGCCCCGACCGGATCGCCGGGGCCCAGAATCTCGAGAATCACGACCCGACCGTTGGGCATCACCTTGTAGACCTTGACTCGGCCACGAACGAGGGTGAAGAAGTCCTGTGCCGGATCCCCTTCATGAAAGACTGCCTCCCCTTTTTCGAACCTCTCGACCGTGGCGGCAGCTGCCAAATGCTCGCGATCGTCTTCCGAGAGTCGACGGTAGAGGGCGACTTCGAGCAACAGATCCTGCACTTCGGGTGTCACGGTCCTCCACATCAACCACGAGGTGTTTCGGAGTTTCTCGCCAGAGCGGCCTAATCCCCAAGTGAATCGAGAGCGGCGAGGGCGGCTCGTCTCACTTTGAGACTCGGATCTTTGTCTGCAAGCTCCTCGAGCAGAGGCCTCGCCTCGAGGCCTTCGACAACTCCGAGAGCCTGGACGGCACTGACCATCGCCTCCTCTGCCTGGGCCGGGGTGAGATCGGGGATCTGCGCCGTCAGACCTCGGTCCAGCATCTGCTCCAGTACGGCCACACCGGCACTACTACCCAGGCGACTGAGCGCGAGGGCTGCGTTCCATCGGACATCGGCGACCCCGTCTTGCAGCAGCGGCATCAACGGATCGATCCCGGCCGCCAACCCAAGCTCTCCCAGGCTGAAGGCAGCCGTCTTGCGGATCCCAGAATCGGGATCCTGTAGTGCTGTAGTCAGCAGCGGGACTGCGTCAGGGTCGCCCGATGTGCCCAGAGCCCAGAGAGCATAGATCCTGGTTTCAGAATCCGGGTCGTTCAGTGTCTCCTCGAGGAGCGGAAGGGCTGCAGGATCTTGCGTATAGCCCATGATCAGAGCCAGGTACCGACGCATCTCCGGGTCCTCACTCTCGGTGAAGAGCCGTCGGATCTCCTCCCCGGAACCCGGTACGTCGGCCAGCGCCTCTGGATCGGCAACCAGCACTTTCGACAACTCGTAGGCCGCCTGGGCCCTTCGAGGCCGCCATCCCGACTTCAGATCGTTCAAGTAGTCTTCGGCGGAGTTGTGGTCGTAGGCGATCCAGCCGAAGCCGACGAAGACGGCCACGCAGACCAGAACCACCAGCAGGGGCACCAGGAACAGCCCAACAAAGGTCCTCAGCGGACCGTCTCCAGTCTCCTCTCGAACAGCAAGTCGTGGGTCTTTGTCATCCATCTCCGCGGAGCTTACCGCGTTCTTCCGGTTTGAGGGAGAAGCCCTGTGCACCAGGCCAATCGCCGACTAGTGGCAAGTCGATGACAAACTTTGTCACTGTGGAAGGGGCCAAAGCCAGCGACTCGCGTGCTGATCCCGACCCTGAGCTGGCACGGCGGCTGCAAACATCCGACAGAAACAACTATGGCCATATATCTGAATTCCAACGACCGAGGCTTTAGGCCAGAGGCAATCCATTATGCGCTACCGCCACTCTTCCCGCGGGTTCACCCTGATCGAGCTTCTGATCGTGGTGGCCATCATCGGCATCGTGGCCGCCATCCTGATTCCCAATCTCCTAGATGCTCTCCAGAAGTCGAAGCAAAAAAGGACCGTGGCCGACATGCGTGAAACCGGCGCGGCATGGTTCTCCTGGCTTACCGACCAGGTCTCAGCCGCCGCCTCCGGTTCTTCGCAGACCTTCGACTTCTCCGGACTTACCGAGATCCTCACTGACGATGAGCTGATGTCCACTCTCTACGTCAGCAGCACGATGTTCTACACGCGAGAGGTACCGCACAACGATGGTTGGGGGTTCGAGCTCGAGTACGCCTGGTCTGGCGACACGCTCGCTGCGGCCGTGCTCGGAATCCGGAGTCTGGGCCGGGACGGGCAAGAGGGGCCCGAGACCAGTCCCTACACCATCGGACCTTTCAGGACGACTTCGTATGAAGAGGACATCGTCTGGGCCGACGGCTATTTCATTCGGTACCCCGCTGGCACCAAAGTGGATTGATCGCCAAACCCCCTCGCTGAGGCCACCGAACGGCCTACCACCTTGAGCTTCCAGGGTTGGGTCTTCCTCAATCTTGACACGGGTGGCTACATGGGTATCCTTGCAAGACCTCTTGGAGGGCCGTTTTCGAGCGGCCCACGGGTCCTCGTATCGGATGGCTCGCGGTTCGCTCGAAAGCAGCTGAGGAACTCACATGTCGCAGATCTTCAAACCCAGCACCAACACGCTGGCCAAGGTCACTCTCTTTGGCGCGATTTTCTTTTTTCTCGTGTCGGTCTGGATTTTAGTGAGCTTGAATCGATCGGCATATGCCACGAGACAGACCATCATCCGGGCACAGCCGGTACCGTTCAGCCACGATCACCATACCGAGGCGATGGGAATCAGCTGCCTGTACTGCCACACCTCTGTCGAGACTTCGGCTTTTGCCGGTGTACCACCAACTGCCACCTGCATGAACTGCCACAAGTTGATCTGGAACGACAGCCCCATGCTGGAGCCGGTTCGGGAGAGCTTTCGCAGCGGCGAGCCGATTCGGTGGGCCAGGGTCAACGACCTGCCTGATTTCGTCTACTTCAATCACAGCATCCATGTCGCCAAGGGCATGGGCTGCGTGACGTGCCATGGCCGGGTCGACAAGATGCCGCTGCTGAGGCAAGCCGTCTCGCTGCAGATGGAGTGGTGCCTGGAGTGCCATCGGGCTCCACAGAACTTCGTCCGGCCGAGGAGCGAGATCCTCAACATGGAGTGGGTAGCCGAGGATCAATCGATCCTCGGAGCTCAACTCGTCGCGGAATACAACATCCAGAGCCTCCTGAGCTGTTCTGTCTGTCACCGCTAGCCGCAGTCGAAGGCACCGTAGAGAATGCAAGAGAAAGCAAAGCGCCGAGAACCTGACGCGCCTCAGCCTTCCACCGAGACCCCTGGCACCAGTTCACCTCGCCAGACACTCGAACTGGAGGAAGTGAGGCGTCGGCTGAAGAGCGCCAGCGGACCGGAGTTCTGGCGCAGCCTGGACGAGCTGGCTCGAACACCTGAATTCGAGGAGCTCCTGCACAGGGAGTTTCCCCAGCAGGCTACCGAGCTGCCCCAAGGAGTCAGCCGTCGGGGCTTCCTGCACCTCATGGGTGCCTCCCTGGCGCTGGGTGGTCTGACAGCTTGCACCCGGCAGCCCCTGGAAAGGATCGTCCCATACATCGAGCAGCCCGAGAGCCTGATCCCAGGCAAACCGATGTATTTCGCCTCAGCCATGCCGCTGGACGGTTTCGCCCGCCCGTTGCTGGTCGAGAGTCACATGGGGCGACCGACCAAGGTCGAAGGCAACCCCGAACATCCGGCCAGCCGCGGTGCGAGTGATCTCTTCGCACAGGCCTCGGTTCTCGGTCTCTACGATCCCGAGCGCTCCCAGGTCTTGAGGCACAACACCCGGATCAGCACCTGGACGATTTTTGCCGACGAGTTTCGAAATACTCTCCAGGCGCTCAGCGCCCTTGGTGAGGCACGCATTCGAATTCTCACCCGGACCGTGACTTCTCCGTCGCTGACGTCGGTGATTACCAGGGTCGAGGAGGCCTACCCCGGCACGCGATGGCATCAGTACAGTCCTGTGAGCCGGGATACCGAGCGCCGCGGAATCGAGGCCGCATTCGGACAGACCCTTTCGGTTCGCTACGACCTGTCGCAAGCCGATGTCATCCTCAGCCTGGACTCGGATTTCCTCACGAGCGGCCCGGGCTGTCTGCAATACTCCCGCGATTTCGCCGGCCGCCGTCGTTCCCAGGACGGCACCATGAACCGCCTCTATATGGTCGAGAGTTCCCCGACGAACACCAGTACCCTCGCCGACCATCGACTGCCGGTGCGGGCCAGTGACATCGGGTCCATTGCCGCTGCCCTGGCCGCCGAATTGGGAGTTCCAGGCGCCACGGACACCGGCGATTCCAGCGAATCGGATCGAATAGCCTGGATCACTGCGGTCGCCGAGGATCTGAAGGCCAACCGGGGACGGTGCGCCGTCGTGCCGGGAGACTACGCCTCCAGCGAGGTGCACATCCTCGCCCACGCCATGAACGAGTGGCTGAGCAATCTCGGCAGCACGGTAATCCTCGCCGAGCCGGTCGAAGAGCGCCCGGAAGACGAGTCGGAGTCCATGCGCCAACTGGTGCAGGACATGGCGGCAGGCGAGGTCGACCTCCTACTGATTCTCGGCTGTAATCCGATCTACGAGACGCCGGCTGACCTCGACTTCGAGGCAGCCATGACCGAAGTCGGATATCGGGTTCATCTGGGACTCTACGAGGATGAGACCGCCGAATACTGCCACTGGCACATTCCGGAGGCTCACTACCTCGAGAGTTGGGGAGACTGCCGATCCTTCGATGGCAGCATCTGCTTGACGCAACCTCTCATCGAGCCCCTCTACGGCGGCAAGAGCGCCAGCGAGATCTTGAGCTTGATGACCGCCGATGGAGAGAGCTCTGGGCTGGATCTCCTGACGGCGTTTTGGCGCAAGAGGATCGGCACCGAGCCATTCGAAGGTACCTGGAGGAAATGGCTACACGACGGCTTCGTGTCCAACCAGGAGGGTCGCGACGTCGTAGCCACCCTCGCCCAAGGCGAGGTCGCGAAGGCATGCCAGAGCATCGCCGAGGTCAGCGGCTCGGAATCGGGTATCGAGCTCATCTTCAGACCCGACCCCACAACCTATGACGGCACCTTCAACAACAACGGTTGGCTTCAAGAGTGCCCGAAACCGCTCACCAAACTGACCTGGGACAATGCCGCGCTGGTTGGCCCGGCCCTGGCCCAGCGTGAAGGCCTGGCAAACCAACAGGTGATCGAGCTGACAGTAGGCGAGCAGTCGCTCGAGCTCCCGGTGTGGATCTTGCCAGGGCATCCGGACGGCTGCCTGACGCTTCATCTGGGCTACGGCCGATCTCGCGTCGGAAGGGTTGGCACCGGCACCGGCTTCAACGCCTACCAGCTGCGTCACAGTCACTCGCCTTGGCTGGCTGCCGAAGTCCGAATTCAGAAGACAGATCGATCCCACAGCCTGGCGAGCACTCAGCTTCACAGCAATATCGAGCTCGAATCCCGGGAATCCGAGAAGCGCCACCTGGTGCGGGTCGGCACCCTCGAGATGTTCGAGCACGAGCCCGATTTCGCACAGCACATGGGCCACGCTCCCTCACCGGAGCTGAGCCTGTTTCCGCCGATCGAGTACAACGGCAATGCTTGGGGCATGTCCGTCGACTTGAACGCCTGCACCGGCTGCAACGCATGCGTGCTTGCTTGTCAGGCGGAGAACAACATTCCGATCGTCGGCAAGGAGATGGTGGCCATGGGCCGCGAGATGCACTGGATGCGCATCGACCGGTACTTCGAGGGCGATTTGGCCGCGCCTCACATCCACCATCAGCCGGTGATGTGCATGCACTGCGAGAAGGCCCCATGTGAAGTCGTCTGCCCTGTCCAGGCCACCGTGCACAGCGACGAAGGCCTCAACGACATGGTCTACAACCGCTGCGTCGGGACGCGGTACTGCTCCAACAACTGTCCCTACAAGGTGAGGCGATTCAACTTCTTCAAGTACAACGACACCGAAACTCCAGTTCTCAAGATGTCGAGGAACCCGGATGTCACGGTGCGGACCCGCGGCGTCATGGAGAAGTGCACCTACTGCGTGCAACGCATCAATCACGGCCGCATCGAGGCCAAGAAGGAGGACCGCGAGATCCGCGACGGCGAAGTCAAGACCGCCTGCCAGCAGGTCTGCCCGGCCGAAGCCATCGTCTTCGGGAACATCAACGACCCCGAGGCGAGAGTCGCCAAGCTGAAGGCCAGTCCTCTGAACTACAGCATCCTCGCCGAGCTGGGGACGATTCCTCGCACCAGCTATCTCGCCAAGCTGCGCAATCCGAACCACGACCTGGAGAAGACACGAGATGAAGGCGTCTGAAGGATTCCAGACCTCAGGGGCCAAGCCGTCGAAGCCACCCATCGTGGCGCCGGGTCATTCTCCGGGATCGGTGACCGATCAAATCACCGCGGTGGTCCTGAGCAAGACTCCCAGATGGTGGTGGGTCGCCTTCGGTTTCTCCTTCCTACTGGTTCTGCTGCTTCTGCGGGCGCTCACCAAGCTGATCTTCGAAGGTACGGGAATCTGGGGACTCAACATCCCTGTGGGTTGGGGCTTCGCAATCATCAACTTCGTCTGGTGGATCGGTATCGGACACGCTGGCACGCTCATTTCGGCCATCCTGCTCCTGGTGCGGCAGGAGTGGCGAACTTCGATCAACCGATTCGCCGAGGCCATGACCCTGTTCGCCGTGGCTTGCGCTGGAATCTTCCCGCTGATTCACGTCGGCCGCCCCTGGCTCGCCTATTGGCTGCTGCCCTATCCCAACACGATGGATCTGTGGCCGCAATTCAGAAGTCCTCTGGTATGGGACGTCTTCGCGGTTTCGACCTACGCCACGGTCTCCCTGCTCTTCTGGTACGTGGGGTTGATTCCTGACATGGCGACCTTGCGAGACCGTGCTCAGGGCCAGTTCGCCAAGATTGCCTACGGTTTTCTTGCCATGGGTTGGCGCGGATCGGCGACTCACTGGCACAACTATGAGACGGCCTACCTGCTCCTCGCGGGACTGGCCACACCGTTGGTGGTCTCGGTTCACACGGTGGTGAGCTTCGACTTCGCAGTCGGGCAGCTTCCAGGCTGGCACGCCACGATCTTTCCCCCCTATTTCGTCGCCGGGGCCATCTTCGCCGGCTTCGCGATGGTCATCACGCTGGCCGTGCCCCTGCGAGCGGTGTTCGGGCTGAAGGACTTCATCACGACTCGACATTTGCAGAACATGGGCAAGATCCTCCTGGCCACCGGCCTGATCGTCGCCTACGGCTACCTGGTCGAGATCTTCATGGCCTGGTATAGCGGTAACTGGTACGAGCAGTTCATGATCTTGAATCGCATACAGGGCCCCTACCAGAAGCAGTGGATGGCCCTTCTGCTCTGCAACGTCCTGGCGCCGCAGTTGCTGTGGTTCCGCCGGGTGCGCTCCTCTCCTCTACTGCTCTTTCTGGTGGCCATGTTCGTCAATGTGGGCATGTGGCTGGAGCGCTTCGTCATCGTGGTGACCAGTCTCCACCGCGACTTTCTGCCCTCCTCATGGGGCATGTACTCCGGCACGGTCTGGGACTGGGCGACGTTCGTCGGCACGATCGGGCTGTTTCTGGCGCTGTTGTTCCTGTTCATCCGGTTCCTACCGATGATCTCGATCTTCGAGATGCGGACCATTGTTCCCAAGCAGGCCACAGACACGACTGAGGAGGCTGCGGAGTGAGCACACCAGCCACCAGCAAGAGGCCTTTCGCCTTGATGGCGGAGTTCCGCTCCTCCAAGGAGCTGCTCCATGCGATCCGCGAAGCCCGAGGGGCTGGATACACCCAACTCGAGGCCTACACTCCCTATCCGATCGAAGAGGTCTGGGAGGAGCTCGGGCACCATCGCTCCTGGCTACCACTGGTCGTCTTGATTGGCGGAATCTTCGGTGCATGCTTCGGTTTCTTCATGCAGTATTGGGTCTCGGTGATCAATTACCCCATGAACGTCGGTGGCAGGCCGCTGAATAGCTGGGTTGCCTTCATTCCGGTCACTTTCGAGACGACGATTCTGTTCGCGGCCGGTGCCGCGGTGCTGGGCATGTTCGCCCTTAACAAGTTGCCCATGCCCTACCACCCGGTGTTCAACGTCGAGCGTTTCGCTCTGGCATCGCGAGATCGGTATTTCCTGGCCATCGCCCGCTGGGATCCGAAGTTCGACCGCCAGGCTACCGAGGAGTTCCTGCATCGACTCGCACCTCAGGAGGTATCGGAAGTTGCGAGCTAACCCGACTGCAATCTGCGTGATGCTGGCGGTGGCCCTGACTTCCGGGGCCTGCCGTCAGGACATGCACGACCAGGCGAAGTACGAGCCGCTGGAAGAGAGCTCGTTCTTCGACAACGGCATGTCGTCTCGACCCCTGGTAGAAGGCACGATCGCCCGAGAGATGCCGCCGGAGAAGACCGCTCTACACACCGGCCGCACCCCCAACGACGAGTTCGTCACTGAGCTGCCGATGGGCCTGAACCGAGAGCTGCTCGAACGAGGCCACAGTCGCTTCGACGCCTTCTGCTCTCCCTGCCATGGTCAGACCGGAGACGGGCTTGGAATGATCGTCCGGCGGGGCTTCAAACAGCCGACCTCTTTTCACGATCAGCGACTCCGCGAGAGTCCTGTCGGCTACTACTTCGATGTCATGTCCAACGGCTTCGGTCAGATGTCGAGCTACGCGTCGCAGATTCCGGTGCGGGATCGGTGGGCCATCGCCGCCTACATTTCCGCCCTGCAGCTCAGCCAGAACATCCCGGTTGACAGTCTCTCCGCCGAGGAACAGCAGCAGTTGAACGAGTCGTCAGCAATCAGCGGCGAGGCACACTCGAGGGCCGCAGAGGAATGAGCGCTTCACACAGCAACTCGACCGTCGCTTCGTACGAGCCGCCGGCCGACCTCGAGAGGCTGCAACGTCGAGGTTGGATCTTCGGCGCAGTCGGGGTGGCAGCTTGCCTGGCTGGGTGGGCTTTGAACCCCATCCAGTTCTTCCAGTCCTATCTGGTCGCCTGGCTTTTCTGGCTGGGTATCGCAGTCGGCTCCCTTGCCGTCCTGATGCTCCAATATTTGACGGGCGGACGCTGGGGCCTGATGATCCGTCGAACTCTCGAGGCCGCGACTCGAACGCTTCCCGCCTTGGGCGTTCTGTTCCTGCCCATCGTCTTCGGGATGCAGACGATCTTTCCGTGGGCTCGACCCGAAGCCGCCACCGACGAATTGATTCGACAAAAAGCCGCCTATCTGAACCCAACGAGCTTCACACTGCGCGGCTTCTTGTACCTCGCCATCTGGGCCCTGTTCGCCTTCATCTTGAGCTGGCTTTCACTCAAGCAGGATCGAACTGCGGAGCCAGGCCTTTCCCGACGCATGCAGATGGTGGCCGCACCGGGCCTGGCCATCTACTGTCTGCTGGCCACTTTCGCTTCCGTGGACTGGCTCATGTCGCTGGACCCCCACTGGTACTCAAGCGTGTTCGGGGTGTACTTCCTCGTCGGACAGGGCCTGTCGGCTCTGGCATTCCTCATCGTGATGGCGGTCTACCTGTCGAAGCGGGAGCCCTTGGAGGCGGTGTTCAAACCGCTCTACTTCCACGACTACGGCAAACTGATGCTGGCCTTCGTCATGATCTGGGCCTACATCGCCTTCTCTCAGTTGCTCATCATCTGGTCGGCGAATCTGCCCGAAGAGGTGGGTTGGTACCTAGAGAGAAGCTACGGAGCCTGGAAGTACGTTGCGATCCTGCTGGCTCTCTTCCATTTCTTGCTGCCGTTCGTGCTGCTGCTCTCGAGAGACTTGAAACGCGACGCCAGGCGGCTGTCGAGAGTTGCGATCCTGGTGCTCTTCATGCGGTTTGTCGACCTCTACTGGCTGGCTGCACCCTCCTTCGGCCATGAGGGCCTTTCATTTCACTGGCTCGACCTGGCGACAGTCCTCGCTGTCGGTGGCGTCTGGTTCGCCCTCTTCACGGGTCAGCTGAGACGACGTCCACTCCTGCCGATCAACGATCCCCTCCTCGAGGAGGCGCTGGCAGATGAATGAAACGCGGCACCCCCATCCGAGTTCGAACAAGGAATCGACACTTGACGGCGAGCTCAACATCCGCCTTCTCGCCTGGTTGACGACGGGGCTGCTGGTGATCATAGCGCTCGCCGCCCTTGCGGTGTGGCTCCTCGGCTTCGGATTCAGGGATCGACTGGTGGCTGGGGATCCGCCCCCACCAGCGCTTCTGGAGGCGCGATTGGAACATCGGCCGCCGGCCCCCAATCTGCAGGTGGACCCGAGACAGCAATTGCTCGACCTCCGAGCGGATGAAGAGAGGATCTTGACGACCTACGGCTGGGTCGACGAGAGCCGCGGCATGACGCGGGTACCGATCGAGCGGGCCATGGACATGCTGGTCGAGCAGGGCCTGCCAAATCCGGTGCCTGTCCCCAAAACCACCGAGGCGGCTTCGACAGGAATCTGAGTTGCGACGACGCCTCCATCTCTCTGCCACCCTGGTGGTTGCCGGCCTCTTGACTGGAGGTTCGAGCAGCCTCGCTCAGGAGGACCTGCCAGGCCCATTGGCCGACGTGGGTTTCGATCAGCGCCTGGGGGAGCAGGTACCCCTCGACCTGCAGTTCACCGATGAGACTGGCCAGGCAGTGACGCTGGCACGTTACTTCGACCAACGACCCGTCGTTCTCGCCCTTGTCTACTACGAATGCCCGATGCTCTGCTCGATGGTGCTCAACGGGATGGTCACGAGCTTGAGAGCGTTGAAGTTCGATGCCGGCAGCGAGTTCGAGGTGGTGATAGTGAGCTTCGACCCGAGCGAGACTCCAGGGCTGGCTCGCACGGCAAAGCAGACCTATCTGGAGCGCTACGACAGGCCGCAAACCGAGGGTGGCTGGCACTTCCTGACCGGCAATGAGCAGGCGATCCAGGCTCTGACGCGAAGTGTTGGTTTCCGCTACGCCTATCTCCCTGAAGAAGATCAGTTCGCCCACGCTGCAGGAATCCTGGCGCTGACCCCCGAAGGGCGGGTCGCTCGCTACTACTACGGCGTGGAATATGCACCCCGCGACGTCCGTCTCGGACTTATCGAGGCGGCCGACAACCAGATAGGATCGATGGTGGATCAGGTGCTTCTCTACTGCTTCCACTACGATCCCACAACCGGAAAGTACAGTGCCGTGGCGATGAACATTGTGCGCCTGGCAGCAGTTGTGACCATCGCCTTTCTCGGCTTCTTTCTGCTTCGGCAATGGCGGCGAGAGCGACGACACCTGCATACAGCGAAGGCATAGAGACGATGTGGAAGAACGTCCCGCTTTTCCCTGAACAAGCCTCGACTCTGGCGGGCGAGGTGGACGCCCTCTACTTCACCTTTCTCGGGATCTCCGTCTTCTTCGGCCTGCTGGTCGCAGGACTCGTGGTCTTTTTCGCCATCCGGTTTCGGCGGCGATCCCCGGACGAGATCGGTCGGCCTGAGAAGGCCGGAATCTTGCTGGAGATCATCTGGTCGGTCATTCCGCTCGCCATCCTTCTCACCATGTTCGCCTGGGGAGCCAAGGTCTATGTCGAGGCTTTTCGACCTCCGGGCAACGCTGTCGAGTACTTCGTTACCGCCAAGCAGTGGATGTGGAAGTTCCAGCATCCCCAGGGCAACCGCGAGATCAACGTCCTCCACGTGCCGCTCGGTCAGCCGATCCGGCTGACGATGACCTCCGAGGACGTCATTCACTCCTTCTTTGTGCCTGCCTTCCGTGTGAAGGCCGACGTCCTGCCCGGCCGCTACACGACCGTCTGGTTCGAGGCCAGTAAGGTGGGTACGTTTCATCTGTTTTGTGCGGAGTATTGCGGTGCCGAGCATTCCGTGATGGGTGGCGATATCGTCGTCATGAATCCCGCGGACTACGAGTTGTGGCTCGCTGGGCGCGACTCGGGTCCCTCCGTAGTCGCCTCCGGAGAAGAGCTGTTCCGGGTCAAGGCCTGCAACACTTGCCACCGACCGGATTCGGCGACTCTGGCCCCCATCCTGCACGGTGTTTTCGGCGAAGAGGCGGAATTCCAAGACGGCAGCACCCAGATCGTGGACGAGAACTACATCCGAGAGTCCATCCTGAACCCGACAGCCAAGCTGGTGAAGGGCTACAAGCCGTTGATGCCGACCTACAAGGGTCAGCTCACGGAGGAAGAAGTCCTGCAACTCATTGGCTACATCAAATCACTTGCTTCCGATGCGACCGAAAGCCAGGGAACGGTACCCGCTAGCGGCTCACCAGCCCTGGATTCCGACGAAGGTTGATCACTATGAGTGACACCGTTACAACTCCCGCTCGCCGCAGGAACTATCTGAATGCCGACTACGGCATCAAGTCGTGGCTTCTGACGCAGGACCACAAGAGGATCGCCATCCTCTACCTGGTCTCCATCACCTTCTTCTTCGTCCTTGGTGGAGTGATGGCAGCCCTGATCCGCGTCGAGTTGGCAACACCGCTCGGTGACATGGTCGAGCCCGATACCTACAACAGGCTCTTTACGGCACATGGTGTCCTGATGGTCTTTCTCTTCCTGATTCCCTCGATCCCGGCGGTCTTGGGGAACTTCCTCATACCCCTGATGATCGGCGCTAAGGACCTGGCATTCCCAAAGCTCAATCTTGGTAGTTGGTATGTCTACAACCTGGGCGCAGTATTGATGGTGGCAGCCCTGCTGCGAGGCGGCACGGACACCGGATGGACCTTCTACACGCCCTACAGCAGCACCTTCGCCGACAGTGAGGTGATCCTGACGGCCCTGGGGGCGTTCGTGGTCGGTTTCTCCTCGATCATGACCGGTCTCAATTTCATCGTCACCATCCACCGCATGCGGGCGCCCGGTCTCACATGGTTCCGTCTACCCCTGTTTGTCTGGGCACACTACGGCACGAGCCTCATTCAGATCCTCGGCACCCCTGTCGTGGCCATCGCGATCCTGCTGGTCGCCGCCGAACGGCTCCTCCACATCGGGATCTTCGACCCTGCCCTGGGTGGTGATCCGGTGCTCTTCCAGCATCTGTTCTGGTTCTATTCCCACCCTGCGGTCTACATCATGATCCTGCCGTCGATGGGAGTGATCAGCGAGCTCATCACCGCCTTCTCGAGAAAGCGGATCTTCGGGTACAAGTTCGTCGCCTTCTCGAGCCTGGCGATCGCCGTGCTGGGCTTCCTGGTCTGGGGCCATCATCTGTTCGTCTCTAGCCAGTCGGTCTATGCGGGGCTGATCTTCTCCGTTTTATCCATGTTGGTGGCCGTACCCTCGGCCGTGAAGACCTTCAATTGGACAGCCACCCTCTACCAGGGCTCGATCTCGTGGCAGACCCCCATGATTTACGCCCTCGGATTCATTGGCCTGTTCGTAATCGGCGGCCTGACCGGCACCATGCTGGCAACCCTGGGTATCGACATGCATGTCCACGACACCTACTTCGTGGTGGCCCACTTCCACTACATCATGGTGGGTGGAGCCATCATGGCCTACCTCGGTGGCCTGCACTTCTGGTGGCCCAAGATCACGGGCCGCATGTATTCGGTCTTCTGGTCGAAGATCTCGGCGGGGCTGATCTTCATCGGTTTCAACCTGACCTTCTTCCCGCAATTCCTACTCGGCTACATGGGGATGCCCCGTCGATACCATGCCTACCCAGAAGAGTTTCAGATACTCAACGTGCTGTCTTCGGCCGGTGCCACGATCCTAGGCCTTGGCTACCTGCTGCCGTTGATCTACTTCACCTGGTCCATGCGGTATGGCGAGCGGGCCTCCGACAACCCATGGGGAGCCTACGGCCTCGAGTGGGAGACCTCATCGCCGCCACCGACCTTTAATTTCGATGAGCCGCCCGTGGTAACCACCGAGGCCTACGACTATCTCGCCATGCGCGACAAGAGGGTGGCTTAGTGGAGCACCAGCAGACACTACGTGGAGAGGACAGGATCTATGCAGGGTGAATCCAACGAAGCCTGGGGTCTGGCCCACCAGTTCGACAGCTTCGATCAACAGCGTGAGGCTTCCTACCTGGGAATGTGGGTCTTCCTGGTCACGGAGATCATGTTCTTCGGCGGCCTGTTCACCGCCTACATCGTTTACCGCTCGGGTTCGGGAGCGGCGTTCGCCATGGGTAGCCATGAGCTCGACATCACCCTCGGGGCCATCAACACTGCGGTTCTCATCGGCAGCAGCCTGACAATGGCGTTGGCCGTATGGGCAGCCCAGACCGGGCGACGCAAGGCCATCGTTGGCTTCATCCTGGCAACCATCCTGCTTGGAGGGATCTTTCTGGGGATCAAGGTCGTCGAGTACAGCGCCAAGTTCGAGCATCACCTCGTTCCTGGGCCCAACTTCCACTGGAATGGACCAGAGGCTCCCGGAGTCGAGATGTTCTTCAATCTCTACTTCCTCATGACGGGCCTGCATGCCGCCCACATGGTGATCGGAATCGGTATCCTCCTGGTGGTGGCGGTACTGGCCTGGAGAGGCACCTTCACACCGGAGAATCACAATCTGGTGGAGGGCATCGGCCTCTACTGGCACTTCGTGGATATCGTGTGGATCTTCCTCTTCCCACTGCTTTACCTGCTGGGCCGGAACATCCAGGTCTGAGAAGGGGTCGCAATATGTCGGAATACGTCACATCGGTCCGCACCTATCTGGTCATTTTCCTAGCACTCATGGTGCTTACCGCCATCACCGTCGCCGTGGCGTTTCTGCATCTGGGGCCCTTGAACGACATCGCGGCGATGGGTATCGCGATCACCAAGGCATGCCTCGTCATCCTCTACTTCATGCATGTGCGCCACAGCAGCCGCTTGACCAAGGTGGTCGTGGTCGCCGGGTTTCTCTGGCTTCTCTTTCTGATCGGGTTCACCATGAGCGACTACCTCACCCGTGGAATGATCTCGCTGCAGGGCACCGTCGGCTGAGAGACAAGACTTACGACAGCAGTTTTTCGGCAGCCGCTCGATCGAGCGGCCGCTGTGCTCTTGAACAGACCTTCGAGAGGGGGCCCGAAGTCCCGCCGGGACTCGGGTAAGATCGATCGGGGCGGAAGCGAGACAAAGGGGCTGGCTCATCCAAGTGCGAGAGCAGCGATGAAGACACTGGGACTACTCGGTGGCATGAGTTGGGAGTCGACGGTTCCCTACTACAAGATCATCAACCGCACCGTCAACCAATACCTCGGTGGTCTTCACTCGGCTGAGATCCTCCTCTACAGCGTCGACTTCCAGCAGATCGAGGAGATGCAGGTGGCCGGACGGTGGTCCGAGGCGGCTGAAGTTCTCACCTCGGGAGCGTGTCGATTGGAGAAGGCCGGAGCTGACCTGCTGGTGCTCTGCACCAACACCATGCACAAGGTGGCCAGCGAGATCGAGGCCGCAACCTCCATTCCGTTTCTCCACATCGCCGATGCCACTGGTGACGCCATTCGCTATCGGGGCCTGAGTGTCGTCGGTCTGCTGGGCACCCGCTTCACCATGGAAGAGACCTTCTATCGCCACCGCCTCGAGGATCGCTATGGCCTGCACGTGGTGACCCCCGAAGAGTCGGACAGGGGGCTCGTCCATCGGGTGATCTACGATGAGCTGTGCCGCGGGCAAATCCTGGAGGAGTCCCGACGGCAGTACAGGAAGATCCTCCACCGTCTCGCCGCCTCGGGTGCAGAGGGCATCATTCTGGGGTGCACGGAGATCTCCCTCCTGGTCAGGACCGAGGACTCCCCCGTTCCCCTTTTCGATACCACCGAGATCCACGCCCGGCGCGCCGCAGAGCTGGCCCTCGAGCCGGATTCGTAGAGCTCCAGGGACAGGAAGCTCCTCGAGAGCTACGGGTACTGACGAATCCAATCGCTGCCTCACCATGGAGCTAACCCTTCTCGGAAGCGGACTGGGGCTGGCGGCGGGCTTGAGCCCCGGGCCGCTGTCGACCCTGGTCGTTGTGGTATCCATCGAAAGGGGCTTCCATGCGGGTCTACGGGTCGCCATGGCGCCGCTTCTAACCGATGCACCGATCGTCGCTTTGGCCCTGCTCCTCCTGAAGGACCTACCGGCGGCGCTTCTCGGCGGCCTTACACTCCTGGGCGGCCTGTTCGTGGCTCATCTTGGCGTTCAGGGTGTGAGGCGTAGAAGATCCGCTCCTCCGTCAGAGGAGATCTCATCGACGGCAACCAAGGACCTCTGGCAGGGGGCCGTCGTGAACTTCCTCAACCCTCATCCCTGGGTCTTCTGGATGAGCGTCGGTGCTCCGACGCTGATTTCAGGCTGGCGTCAGAACCCCTTCGACGCTATTGGCTATCTGGCAGGTTTCTACGGCTTCATCGTCGGCAGCAAGACAGCGCTGGCCTGGCTGGCTTCGAAGGGAGGGAACATTCTCCACGGCCGATGGTTTCCTCGGATCCTGAGAATCTGTGGATTGCTGCTGCTCTTGCTTGGCACTCTTCTCTGCTACCGGGGCTCGGTTCAACTCTGGGAGGCAACGCACCCGCCATCGGAGTCTCTGAGCTACTTGATGAAGTACCCCGAGACCCGCCATTGACCGTCCGGATCCAGCATGGGTGTGATGGTCTCCAGGGCGTCGACCTTGTTGGAGAAGGAGGTCTTGAATCGGATGACCACATACTCTCCGTCGGGCGCTCCGGCGAGATGCGATCTGTACTTCGCTTCCAATAGCTCCCGGGAGACAACCTCGCCAAGGGGTCGACGAAAACCGCTCATTGTCTGCTGCCACTGTTCACGGTCCAGAGCATTGCGAAAATAGGCTGCTGCCTCCTCCCAGCTCTTGTCGTATTCACCCTGATCCACCAGTTCCAGCCAGGCTCTGGCGACCTCCAGTGCATCGTCGACCCTTCCGTCGTCAGCCTGCAGCCAGGCACAGCTCCCGACAACGAGCACCAGAGAGAAGACTGCTACCCACGGAATCCTGGTCGTTCTCATCATCGCCTCCTTGCATCTCGACTGCAGGGCGGGAAGCCGCAATGCTATGCACCTCGAAAAGGAGAGCCGATCCTCGTCCACCATCCACGCAGCCACTCCACGACTTCCGGATCGGCACCCCGCCCGTCGATCGTATGGGGAGCCAGTGCCATCCCACCGATCGCGTATTGGGTCGACATCGCCATGCCACCGACCGCGAGGGACACGCCAAGAGCCATTCCGCCGAGAGCCACTCCGCCAATCGCCACACCACCCAGAGCAGCGAGACCGAGGCTGACTCCACCAAACGTCAGGCCACCAATGGAAATCCCCCCAACGGCAACCACGCCCAACGCGATATTCCCCATGGCGAAGATGCCCTTGGCGACACGGGGCCGACCGGTCGTCGGATCAACCCCCTGAGCGATGTGAACTAATGGCAGTCCCAGGAACTCTGACTTCGAACGGTACTCGTATCCCCAGTAGCCCGACGGCACGGAGGTACGCATCGAAAACCCTTGACCGGTGGCCTGCTCGGTCAGAAACTCGCCACAGTAGCGGCACTTCACGGCACTATCTTGAATCTCTTCGGCACAGTAGCGACAGCGTTTCATGCTTCCTCCTTCAACCGGCTCGAGCTCCATCGGGGACTGTCCGCTCCGGTACGGCGAGCGCCGGACGCACGCCATCCGCGTAGCCGATGTCGAACAGCATGCCTTCCGAGAGCTCTCCCATCATCTTCCTGGGCTCCAGATTGACGACGAAAAGCGCTTGCCGACCCATCAGGTCGCTCGGTTCAGGGCGCTCCTGCTTGATGCCGGCCAGGATCGTCCGCTGGTGGTCGCCGAAATTGACGACGAGCCGCATCAGCGAACGCGAGCCTTCGATCTCTTCCACTCGCAAGATCGTGCCGACACGGATGTCGAGTCGCTGCAGGTCGGCCAGGGTCACCTGCGGCTTCACGGCGGCTGGGATCATCTCTTCCATGGTCCTCTCCTCCGGCATTGCTGCACGTCTCCGGTCTCGTCTCCTCGATCCGTCACTGACCAAGCGGCTTCAAATACCTCTCTCGGAGGATCTCCAGATGGTGCACGACGTGGCCGAGCAGGATGTATCCGATCGCCCGCACCGAGAGAGACGCCTCGTTCGAGATCCCCGATCGTTCCCACTCGCGCTCCCGAAAGCTCGCTACGAGATCGACCGTGGACTGTCGAAGGTGAACGAACTCGGAGACCAGGCTCTCTACCGAGCGTCGACCCAAGTCCGCCTGGCGTACGAACTCGTCTTGATCGAACCCCGGAAGGTCGGCCGGCCCACCCCGCGCGAACCAGAGTGCCCGATAGCCGAAGACTCTCTCCGTGTCGATGAGATGTCCCAGGACCTCCTTGATGCTCCACTTGTCGGGCGCGTAGCGGTAGTCGCCTTCGGCTTCTGACAAGTCGGAAAACAGCTCGGTCAGCTCCCCTGCCTGACTCATCAGGTCGCCGATGAGATCCCCCTCCTCTACCCGGTCTATATAGGTCGAAAAATAGGCATCGTGCTCGCCGGCCTCGGGTTTCGGTATTCGGCTGTCAGCCATGCTCTCGGTCCTCTTGGTCGTCGAGATCGGTTCTGTCGGTGCTTCAACTGTCGACCAATCTTACCGTCACCCGAAGGCCGCACCGGCGGTCGTGTAGTAAGCTGCGACGCCCATGCGGCCCAATGGTGATCTACTCGACCTCCTGTTGGAAGCTCAGAACCTGGATCGGATCCCCAGATTGGGGTATCTCCTCAGCGGTGTCTCCGACCCGGAGAGCGTCAGCGAGCACACTTGGCATGTTGCTTTTCTAGTCTGGGTCCTGACCGAGAGCATCCCCGACATCGACCGTCTGCGAGCCCTCGAGATCGCGTTGGTCCACGATCTCGCCGAGCTCAGAATCGGCGACTTCCCCCGTACCGCCTCTCGCTATCTACCCGAAGGAGCCAAGCAGGCCGCCGAAGCGGCCGCCATTGAAGAGATTCTCGCTCCCCTACCGGCGAGAATGCGGCATCTCTGGGTCGAGTATCAAGCCGGCGAAAGCCGCGAAGCGAGGCTGGTCAAAGCCTGCGACAAGCTCCAGATGATGTTGAAGGTGCAGCTCTACGAAAGTCAGGGAGACAAGGGGTTGAAACGCTTCTGGGACAATCCCGACAACTTCCCCGATGAGGACTTCCCTCTGGTCGAGCAACTCTTCGAGCAGCTCAAAGAGCGCCGGTCCAGCTAAGCATCGTCTCCGACGCGGACGCCCCGCCTGACGAGGAACTTCTTCAAACGATCGTACAGGCTGACCCCGAGCAGCGCCGCCCCGGCACCGGAGACATCTGCCAGGACGACTCGTAGATTCTGATTGCCGCTCCAGTGCTTCACTGCCAGCGGCTCCAACTCTGCATCGAGACTGTGGCTCAACACCAGGCTGGCAAGGACGACATCGTCCAGGAAACCACCGACTCCAAGGAATGCCTCCGGAAGCATATCGACCGGAGTAAGAAAGTAGGCCAGGGCACCGACAATGAGCCGTCGTGAGGCAGGAGAGACGTCACGGTCCATGCACAGCCGGGCCAGCAACACCAGAAGATCGGGCGCCAGCATCAAGGGTTCGGACAGGGCCCTACCGAGTCTCCCTCTCCGCTCCAGCGCCTCCACAATGCGCCGTCGAAGTCGATCGTAGGAGCTCAGCAGGCCGGTCGAGACGAGCTCGACCTCCTCGACCTGAACTCTCTCCATCTCTCTGTCGTCCGCAGCCATTCAAGTCATCTCCGGAGCTCGGCTTCAACCATCATATTGCAGCCCTTTGCACAGAGTCACCCCGCTTGGGACCTTCAGCTCAGCAGCCGCGCCAATCCGACTGCCAAGAGTGCCCCCGACAGTGTGTTGAAGAAGTTCACCGCATCGTTTCCCACACGGCCTCGGCGCTCCAGGCTCGCACCCACAGCACTCTCGAGCAGAGTGGCGACCAGGCCGGCCAGGGCTACGACCGAGATCATCGCTGCCGAGTACAGCCCGATGCCTCCCCCAAACGCCGCCACGGCCAGAGATCCCAAAGCACCAGCCATGGTGCCCATAGTGGACACACCGCCGTCGGTTCCCACCGGAACGGGCTCGAGGCTGGTGATGAGAAGCGTAGGACCACCGTATAGCTGACCGATCTCACTCTCCAGGGTGTCGGCGGTAGCAGCTGCCATCGCGCCCGCGAAGGCCACGGCGAAGAGCTCAGGAAATGGGGTGAGAAGCGAGAACAGGGCGCAGGCGGCCGCCACCGAGCCATTTGCCAAGGCGTTCCAGGCGCTCCTCCGACCCGAACTCGACTGAGCGACGCCGCGATTCGCCTTTTTTCGGTAACCAACTCGTGTCGCGAGGGTTCCCAGTAGAAAGAACAGCAAGAGAACAAGATAGCCCCTCCAGCCCAGGAATCCGAGTACCACGCTACCGATGACGCTGGCAGCGATCCACCCACTGCGGTCGAGCGCCTCCAGTTTGTAGGAGACACCGGCCAATACCACATTGACCGTCACCGCCAGCGCAAAGTGACCGACCCAGCTAAGACCGGTCAGCTGGATCCAGTACCCTTCGGTCCAAAGGCAGCAGACCAGTAGCAGTGCACCGATCAACGGCACCGCCAGATTGTCGTCCAGTCTCGATGGCATGGACTCCAGAAGCGCCGCAACAAACGCCACCCCGAAGCTCATGGCCCAGACAAAGCGCCCATCGAAGTCGCCCGGTGCCACCCACTGAACCAGCACTCCGACGGCACCTCCGCCGAGCAACCAGTAGGCCGTCAGGCCCGCCCAACTCTTGGCTGGATTCCAGGGCAACCTTCGCCGCCCCCATGCCAGACCCGCCAGAGAGGCTGCTCCGTCACCAAAAGCCAGCAGCCCCCATCCTGCTGCCGCCACTTCGGGCCTCCGACTGAAGATCAACAGGAGCAGCAAGACGGTCAGTGGATACAGGACGATGCCGGGAGCTCTCCGATTCCACCCCTCTTCCCGTCTCCACAGACCCAGCCCGCCGAGTCGGGGCAGGATGATGGCATTGAAGCAGAGTCCGGTCGCAGCCAGCCATGAGAGATGCAGCGGACTGACCCAGCGCAGGGCCAGAGCGAGGAAGCCGGCACCGATATGAATTGTCTGACGGAAGAGTTCGCCAGCTGAGAGCCTGGCCACGGCAGCAGCGCCCTAGGATTTCGTGGTCCCCAGCCCGGCCGTCTCGTCCCAGAGATCCTGCAGGGCCTCTGCGAGCGTCTTCCTGGCCTCCCAACCGAGAGCCTGCAAGGGTTCTGTCGAAGCGACGAGAAGTGGTACATCCACCTTCCGGAATCGTTCCGGGTCCACTTCGACCTCAGGAGAGACACCCGAAATGCGGATGAGCTCATCGAGAGCTGCCCGGATGCTGTGAGCCTGCCCTCTACCAAGGTTGTAGACCCCTCCAGGGTGCTCCCCTTCCAACAGGGCGCTGTAGCCTGTCACCGCGTCGTCTACATGGATGAAATCCCGGCGAGCCGAGAGGTTTCCAACCTGGATCACCGGAGCCTGATCGCCACCAGCAATCGCCCTTAGCTGGTGAGCGAATGTCGGCAGCGCAAAGGTCGGTGCCTGGCCGGGCCCGCAGATGTTGAATGACCTCACTATCGTGGCCCCGTGGTAGACGGCAATCCTCTCCATCGCCGCCTTGCTCATGCCATAAGGGCTAATCGGCGCCAGATCACGGTCTTCGGTCAGTGGCTGTTCCTCTTCTGGGACCGCACCATAGACCTCGGCGCTCGAGGCCACGATGACTCTCGCTCCCTGGGCAGCATGCAGCAGGTTCTCGCTGCCGAGTACGTTGACCCTGAAGTAGAGCTCTGGTTGTTGCCACGACTCACCGACATGGCTGAGGCCCGCTAGATGGATGATCTTGTCGGGTGCGGCATCCGCAATCGCCTCCGCCAGCTTCGAAGTGTCCAACAGATCGACCGCGACCAGGTCGATTCCGGCAAGCTCTGGCCTATCGCCGATAAACGTGCCGCTCACACGGTGACCGCGATCCAGAAGGTGTCGGCAGAGATGCGATCCAACGAAGCCGGCGACTCCGGTGATCAGAACGTTCATGGTAGTTGCGCCTGCAAGAAGAGCTCTGCTTTATGACAGCTTCTGGCGCCAGTAGTCGAGGGTGTCCTTCAGGGTCTGCTCGAGGGGGATGGAAGGCTCCCAGCCGGTGTCGGATCGGAACTTCGAGTAATCGCCCAAGAGGATCTCGACATCGGACGGACGCAACCGATCCGGGTCGATCTGGACTTCGACCTCGGTATCGGACAGGGCCAACAGCTGATCCAGTAGCTCTCGGATCGTCACGGCCCTGCCGCTCGCCAGGTTGTAGACCTCACCGGGCGTCGCCTTGGACACAGCAAGCCAGTAAGCGCGCACCATATCTCGGACATCCGTGAAATCACGCTGAGCATCCAGGTTGCCGACCCGGATCACCGGCTCCTTCAGCCCTGCCTCGATGGAGGCAATCTGTTTGGCGAAGTTGGAGGTGACAAAGACCTCCCCGCGTCGGGGACCGGTGTGGTTGAAGCCACGGGTGCGAACGGTCTTGAGGCCGTAGCTTCTGAAGTACTGGTAGGCGAGAAGATCCTGCGCCACTTTCGAGACCGCATACGGTGAGAGTGGTCGCAGCGGATTGGTTTCCTTGATCGGCACCTCGTCCGGCAGCACCAGGCCGTACTCCTCGCTCGAACCGGCGATTTGGATCACTGGATCAAGCTCCAACACCCTCACAGCCTCGAAGATGTTGGTCTGGCCGAGAATGTTGGTCATCAGGGTCTCGGAAGGCGCTCGCCAACTGGCCGGAACGAAACTCTGCGCCGCCAGGTGAAAGATGTAGTCCGGCCGGACCTCCGCCAAGACACCCAGAATCGCGGCGGGGTCTCTGAGATCACACTCCCGCAATTGGAGCCTGCCGTCCAGGTGCTCGATGTTCTCCATCCGGCTGCGCCAACGTCGGATGCCGAATATCTCCACCTCCGGCTGCTCAGCGAGTAGATAGTCGGCGAGATGGGAACCCGCAAATCCGGTAACTCCGGTAATCAGTGCACGCATGGGAAATCTCCTGATTGCGACTGACGCAAGGACCTCTGTGGCGTATCCACCCCGCTCCGATCAGTAGCCGGGATTGAAGCCGTTGCGAGTGCCGCCCGTCAAGTCGAGAAATGTACCAATGTTCTTCAGTGTCAGTGCAAACCGGAATTCTCTATCCTGCCTGGTCACGGATTGCCAATCCCGGTATTCCAAGCGATATCCGAAGCACTGAGAGAAATACTGAAGGATGTAACGCTGGCTCTGGAGCAACGAAAGATCGAAATCGTAGTTGATCTGGGTATCCAAGCGGAGATGACTCGGCCAGAGCTCCACGCCGGCATAGAAACGGACTTGATTGCCTCTCGACACTCCCGTTTCAGGATTCGAGCTCGTGAACCAGGTCAGCCCTGCACTGTGCGGCCCGAATCTCATGCCGCCCGATATCGAGGTAGAGATCAGATCGTTGAACAGCGCGCTGTAGGTCACTCTGGCTTCGACATTCGCATCTCGACTCGGATGGAACCGATAGCGCAGGTTGACCGGTCCCCGAGTCGAGGTGAGAGTCTGGTCGGCGGACGACTCGAGGAACACGTTCTCATCGAGGCTGTACAGCTGGCCGACCTCCAGCGACATGATCTCTCGGGCACCACCATGTAGCTCTTCGTCGACGGGTTTCGCCAGCAATCTGTTGACGAGGTTGACCGAGAAGACATTGGCGAAGGGAATGAAGTCGATCTCGTCGAACCTCAGGATCTGATCCGCGTCTTCGAAGTCCTGGACATAGCGATAGTTCCAGCGAGGCTCGACGATGTGTTTGAACTTCCCGAATCGTCCGATCTTGCCATCGAATACACGAGAGAAAGAGGGCCCGACGATGCTACTGTTGGCTGTCGCAATTGCCCGCGTCAGTGACTCTCCAGTCACGTCCGTTCCGTCCTCGGTCCGGGTGTCGCTGTACCATGTGACTCGCTCACCGGCGCTCACCGATACAGAGAGCCAGGGCAGCGTACTGAGCGCCACGGTCAGGTTCGGGAAGATATCTGCCCGCCCCCACTTCTGATCGAATCTATCGGTCCTGGCAGACTGCAGGTAGTCCAACGAGCTCACCAGGTCCAGATAGATCGGCAAGCTGGCCAATTGCGTCGGCCGCAAGCGGTATTCCGCCTCGGGAAGCCGCCGCGCCGTGGTGATGTCGCCGGCGGTGACGAAAGTCTCGTTCTGGTCCACCAACAGGGTGAAGGACTGCTGTCCCCAGCTACCGGTCAGGAAACCCTCCGAACGCTGTCGTCGGATAGCGACGTTGCTGAAGTCCCGTTCGAAATCTCGAAAGAAGTTGAAATCGGAGAAGTTCTGATATCGGACGACCCCGCGCAGCCCCAGCGGCAACTGATCACTGACATGCGACCAGAAGGCCTTCCAACGCAACTCATCAGAGTCCGGGTCGTCGACTACATACCCCTCGAAGATCCCCCGAGTGTTCTCGCTCGGTCGGTAGCGAAACTCGTTGCCGGCGCCGATATAGCTCTCGCTGTAGAAGTCAGCATAGAAGGTCGTGTCGTAGCTCGGACCGAGCGTCAGGAAGTAGGCCAAACCCAGGAGCGCACCACGGTTTTCCGAATAGCCGAGATTCGGAAACAAGAACCCCGATTTTCGATCCGAGCTGGCAGGATAGAGAATCTGGGGAAAGTAGAGTATCGGTGCCTTCTTCACCCGAAAACGGGCGTGCTTCGCCTTGGCCCAACCGCCCAGCTCCACGCGGCCCTTGGACAGTCGAAAGCTCCAATCGGGATTGTCGTCGATACAGGAAGTGACCATGCCGTCAGTCACCTCGTAGGTGTCCTCGGCGACTTTCTTGATGATTTTGCCTTCGAAGAAGATGTCGGGGTCGACGAAAGCCTTGGCATTGGTCACGGTGCCCGTCTTGGTCACCAGGTCGAAGACCAGCGTCTCTCCCACCAGGCGCCGAGGCCCCTGGTCGATGATCACGTCGCCCTCCGCGGTGACTTGCTCGGTCTTGAGGTCGATGGTCACTCGCTGCCCCTGGAATTGCAGGTCCTGGTACTGCAGCTCTACTCCGCCGCTGGCAACGACATAGTCCTCCCGAACGTACTCCAGATTACCGGCTGTGCCGGTGGCCACTCCGCCTCCCTTGTCTTCGGGAAAAGGAATCTGGAATCGAATCCGATCCAGGCCTGGATCGGCCTCGGAGCTCTCGAGATCTTCGAGTGGAGCCGTCGCCCCCTCTGCTTCGAGCTCCTCTTGCTGCCCCAATATCGGGTCATCGTCGGGCCACTCATCGAGGACCTGCGCCGACGCTGCAGGTCCATGGGACCACAACAGGAGCGCAAGAAGACAACTCCAAAGCCGCTGGGTGCACTGTCGCCCGAGCCAACGGCTGGTGCTCGAAGAACTTGACCCGCTGGATTTCAAGCCTTGGTTTCCCTTTCGACGATCATGGCGGTGGCTTCTCCACCCCCAATGCAGATCGCGGCACAGCCCCGTTGCACGTCGCGCTCTGCCATGGCATGCAGCAGCGTCACCAGGATTCGAGCTCCAGAAGCGCCGATGGGGTGCCCCAGTGCTACGGCCCCGCCACGAACGTTGACCCGATCTGCGGGCAGCTCCAACTCCTCGAGAAAGGCCATGGCCACAGCCGCGAAGGCCTCGTTCACTTCCCATAGGTCGATGTCACCAGCGCTAAGTCCGGCCCTTTCCAACACCTTCTGCGTGGCCTTCACGGGTGCCGTCGTGAACCAGTCAGGCTCCTGAGCTACCGAGGCCTGGGCCACCAGGCGAGCCAGCGGCCGGACCCCGAGCTGCTCGGCGTGTTCCGCCGTAGTGAGCACCAGGGCCGCAGCACCGTCGTTGATCTTGCTCGCATTCGCTGCCGTAACGGTACCATCCTTCTTGAACGCCGGTCGAAGGCCCGACATGCGCTCCAGATCGACCCTGAAGGGTTCCTCGTCCCGGTCGATGGACAGCGGGTCGCCCTTGCGCTGAGGTACCTCGACCGTGACCAACTCATCTGCGACCCGACCACTTTCGGTCGCCTCTCGAGCTCGCTTGTAGCTCTCCTGGGCGAAGGCATCCTGGGCTTCACGGGTGAACTCGTAGTGACTGGCGCAAATCTCGGCGCAGTTTCCCATGTGGACGTCGCTGTAGGGGTCCCACAGACCGTCGTGAACCATGGAGTCCAAGAGCTTCCCGTGGCCCAAGCGCAGGCCTTCACGCACGCCTGAAGCGAGGAAGGGGGCACTCGTCATGCTCTCCATTCCGCCAGCCGCCACCAGTTGAAAATCGCCACAGCGCAGGTCGTTGGCGGCCGTCATCACGGCACGCATGGCCGACCCGCAAACCTTGCCGACGGTCACGGCACCCGTCGAGACAGGACAGCCAGCCCCAAGGGTCGCTTGCCGTGCCGGCGCCTGTCCCACACCTGCGGTCAGTACGCAGCCCATGTACACCTGCTCCAGAGCCGAAGGCTCCAGCTCTGCACGCTCGATGGCTCCCTTCAGCGCCGCGGCGCCAAGAGCATGAGCCGGCAGGGTCTTGAAGACGCCCTGGAAGGACCCGATGGGCGTACGAACAGCACTCAGAACGACTACATCTTTCATGAGCACCTCGCTCGTAGTTGGGTTTTGGTGATCCGGGTAGACACCTCAGGGACCGCCCCGAGCGTCCAGAGGGAGTCGTCGAACTGATCCCGTTTCCTGGCGCCCGGTATTCGAGAGCCCTCATGCTAGCACAGCCCCGGCCCACTTCAGACGGCCGGAATCGACCCTATCAGGAGCATTTCCGAACCCTTTGCGAAGCCCAGGGCAGCACCATCTCGAGTCCCTGTCACAGGCCCGCGCTCGGGCATTGACTACGGGTGGTATCGTCTTCCGAGCCACCTCGAACGAGAGGTCGGGAACGAGCCATGAAACGGATCCTGGGTATCGATTTCGGCGAGAAGCGAATTGGGCTAGCCCTGTCCGACCCGGAGGGACAGTTCGCGGTACCGCTCGAGACGGTGAGGCGGACCAGTGACGCTCAGGCGATTCGCCAGATCATCGACACCGCCCTCGACCGGGAGGTCGAGTGCCTTGTCGTAGGCGAACCTCTCAATCTCGACGGGAGTCGCGGTCCAGCTTCGGCTCGGGCTTCCAGCTTCGCGCGCAAGCTCGCCGCAGAGTCCGGGCTGCCTGTCGAGATGACGGATGAGACGCTGACCTCGGTGGAGGCGGAAGAAAGGCTCCGCGAGGCTGGAATCGATCCGCGGCGCCATCCCGAGAGGGTCGACGCGACGGCGGCACAGATCCTCCTTGAGCAGTATTTGAACGAGTCCTCCTCGAGGCCTGATGACTAGACGTGCCTGGCTGTGGATGGCGCTTGCCGCCCTGCTTGCGCTCGTTCTCGCGGCTGGTGGTGGCCTCGCCTGGTGGGCCTGGAAGACTCTCCATCGTCCCTACAAGGGCTACACGGAGGCCGATCT
>Ga0316192_10000041_pt1 | contig 69717 bp, 58 predicted proteins | sample MerIslwburrow_MG_FD_204931 | JGI IMG/M metagenome (GOLD analysis project Ga0316192, IMG submission 204931) | Coastal sediment microbial communities from Maine, United States - Merrow Island worm burrow | ecosystem: Environmental > Aquatic > Marine > Coastal > Sediment | place: USA: Maine...
TTCCCGGTGCTTGGTCGGGTGCAACGATTGGCCGTGGTTATGATATGCGTGAGCGCTCAGAGAATGAGGTTGTTAGTGATTTAACCAGTGTGGGTGTGGATCTGGTGAAAGCGCAAAAGTTGGCCGCCTGTCGAGGATTAAGAGGCAGCAAAGCCCGAACGTTTATACAGGAAAATAATCTGGCGGATATTGAGATCAGCGCTGCAGAACAGAAGGCACTTTTTAATCTGGCCTATCAAGAGTTGGAAGGTGATGTGGTTCGCATCTGCTCGAAGAATGATGTGGCAGTAAAATATGGGATTACGGAATGGGATAAATTGCATCCTGTTATCAAGGATATAGCGGTAGACCTACGTTATCGGGGTGACTATACGGGTGCGACTCGTGAGCGGGTGCAGAAAATATTGGTTGATAATGATCCGGCGTTATTGAAAGCAGTACTATCAGATAGGGGTTATTGGGTAGGTCAGCGCAATGTGCCGGTAGATCGTTTTAACAGGCGAAAAAAATATATTGAGAAGAGCTTGGGGTAAAGCGGTGTAAGAGTCGCTCTGTACTAGCCTAGATTTAATTCGATAGATAATGCTGGAGTATGTATGAATGGCGGCAGTCCCGTGTGAGCGCCATTTGAGGGCATGGGGTGGATCTTTCTTGATTAGCTGCCCAATTCAGTAACAGGCGTAGTCAATAATTACATTCGTCTTCACTTCTACTTTGTAGCTTTCAATGCAGCCTCGTGTTTGCCCTGTAGGGTAGACTAAGGTTTTTGATGCAACATGATCATCAAATGTACTGTCGATTGTGTATTTAGGTTCGCCTATTGCACTAATCAATGCATCTATTGTTTTACCAACAAAGCTTGCTTTTGGATCCGTTTCTTCTTCTGTTGAGGCGCATCCAAATAGAAGGCAGCCGCTAAGTAGTACTGTAACCACAGCTATATTTTTCATTACTTTTTATCCCTAAATAGTAAAGCTGTTGTGTTGGTATATATATAAAACAGTAGTAGATTATTCATGTGATTGTTAGTAATTATCATTATCAATCCATTATTAATGCGACCTATGTGGCGGTGTTGAAGAGCCAGTTCAGGCCAGTTTTCTAATCGGTAGTAGTTCAGTGTCAGCAATTGATGAGAGCCCAGCATTGGGCTGCGTCGGACTGGATAGCAATACCTGGCCAATTTCTGTAGTGCACAATAATTGATCTGGTGCATTGCCAGTCTGAATCAGACTCTGTAAATTCCCCTATCCGTTTTTAGTACGCCATTACATGCGTTGTGCGCTTGTGCAGTCGCATTTTGTCTGAAATATCAAAGTATAAGAGTCAAAAAATATGACTAAAGGTTACGTCCCTTTTGCTCTGGGTTTTCGCCCTTTCTTTCTGTGCGCTGGCTTGTCTGGTGTGCTTTTGCTTGCCATTTGGCTCTGTTTTCTCGGTGGGCATGTGCCTGCCAATACCTACTATGGCCCTATTGGTTGGCACAGCCATGAGATGCTGTTTGGATTCGCCATAGCTATCGTCGCAGGTTTTTTGTTGACGGCTGTCCGCAACTGGACAGGTATTCAAACGCCTACTGGCAGGCCGTTGGCTGCACTGGCAGGGCTTTGGTTGGCAGGACGCATTTTGCCATTTTTGCCGGTGCCAGGGGGGCTGATTGCTGCGGTTGATCTGGCGTTTTTGCCGATGTTGGCGCTGGCGCTACGTCATCCACTGATGGAGGCGGAATCAAAAAACAACCGAGTTTTTCTGCTGGCATTGACGCTGGCTACTTTTGCTAATCTGCTGGTGCATCTGCAAGCATTGGGGGTTACTACCGGATCGGCTGTGGCGGGCACAGGCATGATGCGTTATCTGATTCTGTGGTTGCTGGTTATTATTACAGGCCGGATTATGCCCTTCTTTACCCGCACTGGTGCGCCGGGTGTTATGCCGGTTAGCCGGGATGATATTGAAAACCTGGCTGTGATATTCCTGTTCGGTCTGATGATAGCTGATGTGTTGTTTCCGGCCTCTTGGCTATCAGGGCTGATGGCGGCATCACTGGCTGTAGTACATATTATTCGTGTGAAGGGTTGGTATGACCGCCGGATCTGGGCGCACCCTGTTTTATGGGTGCTCTACACGGCCTATTTTTGGTTGATTGCCAGTTTTGTTCTGCAGGCAATGAGCGGGGCGGGGTGGATTGCCCCCAATCTGGCTACCCATGCTTTTACCTATGGCACCGTAGGTATCTTCACTATGGGCATGATGTCACGGGTTGCACTGGGCCACACGGGCCGCATGTTGGAGACAGTAAAGCCGATTAATATCGCCTTTATTCTGCTTAACATCGGTGCCTTTGTACGCGTGCTGATGCCTATCGTTGCGCCAGGGCAGTACAATATATGGCTCTTTATCTCCGGCGGTCTGTGGTTGGTTGGTTTCTTGATCTTCTGTGTTGTGTATGCGCCTATTTTGATTAGTCCTCGGGCAGATGGTCAGCCTGGGTAAAATGCTTAAATCTTGATGGTCTACCTACTGTTGTACTATTTGCAGTGGGTTCAATTAGTTTTTCCGGGTTGAAATTGAGTGAAAAAAGGTTGAATATCGCCAATCCACGCCACTTGTGTTGAATTAAATTTAGGTAAGGAAGATATTGCATGAACTATTTTGAAGATAACTCGCTCTCGATTGGCAACACCCCACTGGTCAAACTAAATAAGATAGTTGATGCGGATAAGGCGCTGGTGCTGGCCAAGATCGAAGGCCGCAATCCAGCCTACTCTGTAAAGTGTCGAATTGGCGCTGCCATGATTTGGGAGGCTGAAAAGCAAGACTTGTTGAAACCAGGTATGGCTGTAGTTGAACCAACCAGTGGTAACACGGGCATCGCGCTGGCTTTTGTCTGTGCCTCCCGTGGCTACGATATTACCCTGGTTATGCCAGATACCATGAGTCTGGAGCGACGCAAGGTACTCAAGGCATTGGGTGCTAATCTGGTGTTGAGCGAAGGCGCTAAAGGTATGACTGGCGCCATTGCCACAGCCGAGGAGATTGTGGCGCAGGATCCTGGCCATTACTACATGCCGCAACAGTTTAAGAACCCGGCTAACCCGGATATTCATGAAAAGACCACAGGGCCAGAGATCTGGGATGCTACAGATGGACAGATTGATGTGCTGGTCTCAGGCGTTGGAACCGGCGGTACCATCACGGGTATTTCGCGCTACATCAAAAACACCTGCGGCAAGAATATCATCACGGTTGCAGTTGAGCCGACAGCCAGCCCGGTCATTACCCAAAAAATGGCAGGCGAAGAGCTGACCCCAGGCCCACACAAGATTCAGGGAATCGGCGCCGGTTTTATTCCTGAGGCGTTGGATCTCTCAGTAGTTGACCGTGTTGAGCAGGTTGAGAATGAAGAGGCCATTGAGTTTGCCCGTAGCCTGGCGACCAAAGAGGGTATTCTCTCCGGTCTCTCATGTGGTGCAGCGGCTGCTGTTGCTGCGCGTCTGGCTCAGCAACCTGAATTTGAAGGCAAGACCATTGTGGCCATCATGCCAGATTCGGGTGAGCGCTATCTCTCCAGTATCTTGTTCGAAGATATTGTCGATTAACAGCCCGAGTAAAGAGCACCTCTAAGCCCAGGACATCGTCCTGGGTTTTTTTATCTTTTTAAAATGCGCCTTGAATTGTGTGCGTTTTATGCTTGTGTTCTGTGGTAGAGATTCCCGCTGAAAATAAGTAAATTTTTTTTACAAAAATTGCTTATTCAATGGCTGAAATATCACCACTATATCTTTGTAGTACCTGAAATTTCTTGTGAAATACCCCCTATTTTCGACCACTTGACAGCCGCTTTTGATAGGCTTAGTCTTCTCCCACCAAACACAACATATAGTGTTTGCGTGTCTGGATAGGCGACAAAAATACAATATATAGGGTATTTGGTTCTTTAGTTATTGACATTTAACCCTTTCAAGTCTACTCCTAAGTTATTGGCGGCATAATCTTTGGCTGCCGGACGTTTTTGGATACAAACTTAATTTTCTGGCAACTGCCATAAACCCTCTAAAACTAAGGAGGGAAATATGCCGGTTTGCTGTGGCTAATTTACATTTACACTCGACTTGAATAGGGTTCTCAAAATATGAAGACCGCTCACCTTAAAGCTGTGCCGTCAACTACAACGATTGATATTCCATTGCAGGCTGCTTCTCAGGATATCTGGAATGTTAAGTATCGCCTTAAAACCAAAGATGGTGATGCTGTAGATGCAGATGTCGATGCAACCTACGCCCGTGTGGCCAAAGCATTGGCCGAGATTGAAGAGGGTGTAGAGAACCAGCGTGAATGGGAGGATCGTTTTCTCTGGGCGCTACGCAATGGCGCTATTCCGGCTGGCCGTATCACCTCCAATGCCGGCGCTCAGGCCTATAAGCCTGCGACCTCCACCATTAACTGTACCGTCTCCGGTATGGTCAGTGATTCGATGAATGACATCCTCGGCAAGGTGCATGAGGCAGGTCTAACGTTGAAAGCAGGTTGTGGCATTGGCTATGAGTTTTCAACCCTGCGCCCTAAGGGAGCCTATGTCAGCGGTGCCGGTGCCTACACCTCTGGACCGCTCTCTTTCATGGATATCTACGACAAGATGTGTTTCACCGTCTCATCAGCCGGTGGCCGCCGTGGCGCGCAGATGGCGACCTTTGATGTGGGACACCCCGATGTGATGGATTTTATCCGTGCCAAGCGTGAGGATGGCCGCCTGCGCCAGTTCAACCTCTCACTGCTGATCACCGAAGAGTTCATGGAAGCGGTCAAGCACAATGCTGATTGGGAGCTGGCCTTCCCCGTTACAGAGAAAGAGGTTGAAGATGACAAGCTGGATCTGGGCAACCCCGAGCAGATTGTGTGGCGGGAGTGGCCAGTTAAAGGTGATTACATCATCGGTGAGACCGGCCTGACAGCCTGCAAGGTTTACAAGACCATTCGCGCCCGCCGCTTGTGGGACATGATCATGACATCTACCTACGACTACGCCGAGCCAGGTTTCATCCTGATCGACAAGGTCAATGAGATGAACAATAACTGGTTCTGTGAAAATGTACGGGCTACCAACCCCTGTGGTGAGCAGCCGCTGCCGCCTTATGGTGCTTGCCTGTTGGGTTCTATCAACCTGACCAAATTCGTACGCGACCCTTTTACCCCAGAGGCCTGTTTTGACTGGGAAGGCTTTGGTGACGTGATCTCTGTCTTTACCCGTATGTTGGATAATGTGGTGGAGATCAACGGCCTGCCACTGCAAGAGCAGCGTGATGAAATTATGCGCAAGCGCCGCCACGGCATGGGTTATTTGGGGCTTGGCTCCACCATAACCATGATGTGCATGAAATATGGCTCTGATGCATCACTTGAATTTACCGAGAAGGTCACCAAAACCTTAGCGCTACAGGGCTGGAAAGCAGGCCTGGATCTGGCCAAAGAGAAGGGCGCAGCACCCATTATGGATGAGGATTTTACCGTCACCCCAGAGATGCTGGCCCAGCGTCCAGAGATGGCTGTAGATGGTTGGCAGATCGGTGATGAACTTAAAGGCCGGGTGCTCTTCTCCAAATACAGTCGTTACATGCAGCAGCTGGCAACGGAAGATCCAGCGCTGGTTGAAGAGCTGTCAGAAGTAGGTTGCCGTTTCAGTCACCACAGCTCTATTGCACCCACCGGCACCATTTCACTGTCACTGGCCAATAATGCCAGTAACGGTATCGAGCCAAGCTTTGCCCACCACTACTCACGTAATATCATCCGTGAGGGCAAGAAGACAAAAGAGAAGGTCGATGTCTTCAGTTATGAGCTGCTGGCCTATCGCGAAAAGGTGAATGCCAATGCCATGCCTTACTCTGAAGTTGAGGGTGAGCAGTTGCCAGACTATTTTATTTCAGCAGATGAAGTTACCCCCAAGCAACACGTTGATGTGCAGGCTGCCGCCCAAAAATGGATCGACTCATCCATCTCAAAGACGGCCAATGTACCGACCGATTACCCCTACGAAGAGTTTAAAGATATCTACCTCTATGCCTACGAACAGGGGTTGAAAGGTTGCACCACCTTCCGCTTTAATCCTGAGGCATTTCAAGGGGTATTGGTAAAAGAGAAGGATCTGGAAAACACAACTTACTGCTTTACACTGGAGGATGGTTCAGTGGTGAAGGTTAAAGGTAATGAAGAGATTGAGTATGATGGCGAGATGCACACCGCCGCCAATCTTTTTGATGCCCTGAAAGAAGGTTATTACGGTAAATTCTAAGTCTGTAAAACAGCAAGGTTATGACAATGTCTATTAAAATCGATCAGAAAATCGCGGGTTACACCGTCGTCACGGAAGAGGAAGAACAGGCGAATGCCGAACAAGCGCAAGCACAAACTCAAGTGCAGGAAAGCAATATTGTACAGATGCATGAAAAGGTGGCTCGGCCAGAGATGCTGTTTGGCTCTACCTATAAAATAAAAACGCCACTCTCTGATCATGCGCTTTATGTCACGATCAACGACATCATTCTGAACTTGGGTACACCCCATGAAGTGCGGCGGCCGTTTGAAGTATTCATTAACTCCAAAAATATGGATCACTTCCAGTGGATCGTGGCGTTGACACGAATCATCTCTGCTGTATTCCGCAAAGGTGGCGATGTCACCTTTTTGGTGGAAGAGCTTCGTTCAGTGTTTGATCCCAGTGGCGGTTACTTCAAAAAAGGCGGCAAGTTCATGCCTTCATTGGTGGCTGAGATTGGCGACGTTATCTACTGCCATCTGGTGATGATCGGCATGCTTAAAGAAGAAGCGCCTAGCGAGCATCAACAGAAAATCATGGATGAAAAGCGTGAGCAGTTTGAGTCATCAATCAATATGAAAGATGAAGAGCACAACAGCGAATTCCCCGATGGCGCACAGCTGTGCAAAAAGTGCAGCACCAAAGCCATGATTCAAATGGACGGCTGTTTGACCTGTTTGAATTGTGGGGAATCTAAGTGCGGTTGATAGTGTAGGGTGTGGGTTTTTAGGGTTGGCCTTATTGGGTGAAAACAGTTGAGGCCAATCCTAATTAGTTTCACGCATTTAATAAGCTAAGCAACGGAAAGAAATTGATGCGCATAATATTAAAAATAAGCGCAATGCCTCTTCTTCTGTTATTAGCGGCCTGTCATTCAAGCAACCCTGCCAAACTGGTTTATTCAGACAAAGTTATTCAACAAATAGAGTGGTCAGAAGTAGAGCTGAAAAGAGATATTGCCATTCGACACCTTTATCGCAGTTCAGATGCGAGCACTCATCTGATTCGTTTGAAAGGCAATGAACGACCGCATTATCATGATCATCACGATCTCAGTGTAACCGTCATCTCCGGAAAAAGTATCATCCATTTTAAAGATCATGAGGTTTCATTAGCACCAGGAGATGTTCTTTTTATTTCAAAAGAAACGCTCCATTGGGCTGAGAATGTAACCCCAGGGGCCAGTGTTGTTTTTGCCGTGTTTTCCCCCGCTTTTGATGGTAAAGATAAACGTAAGGCAGAATAGATAGTCCGTAGGTTAATGGAAGAAAAAAACAAAGTGACACAAAACAAAATTGATATCACCCCATCGGTAACAGTGCATGCGCTGCTAGAGGCTTATCCTGAATTGGAGGATGTCTTGATCGGCATGGCACCCCCGTTTAAGAAGCTGAAAAATCCCATTCTGCGAAAAACGGTTACCAGGGTTGCAACCATTGAGAATATCTCATCTGTTGGCGGCATCCCGCTTGATGTTTTGATTGGCAGGCTTCGAGAGGCAGTGGGATTACCGCAGAGTACAGAGCATTACAGTGATCAGGACTACTTTGGTGAGCCGCCAGAGTGGTTCTCGGCAGATAAGATCGTGTTCTCTGTTGATGAGAAAAAGGTAGATGCCAAGGATGGTAAGTCATTGGTTGCCATTATGCTGGAAGCAAAGAATGTGAATAAAGATGACATCATTGAGTTGGCGACATCGTTCCTGCCTGCTCCAGGGATTGATATTATGAAATCCAAAGGTTACTTAGCCTGGTCGCAAAGAGAGGCGGATGATCTGGTTAAATCGTATTTCCTCAAGTGTGCAGATTCGAATTAATTCTACAATTTAAAGCAGAGAGTATTTGTGACCAATAACGATGTTCTACGCCGTATTCGCTACACCTTTGATTTTAGTGATTCAAAGATGATTGCGTTGTTTGGTCTGGCCGATCATAAGGTAACGCGTGAGCAGATTAGTGATTGGTTAAAAAAAGAGGATGACCCTGCCTATCAAAACTGTAGCGATACTCAGCTGGCGATTTTCCTGAATGGTTGGATTAATGATCGGCGAGGAAAACAAGAGGGAGAGCAGCCCAAGCCAGAGAAACGTTTGACGAATAATATTATTTTAAGAAAGTTAAAAATTGCATTAGAACTAAAAGCAGAAGACATATTAGATATTATGGATCGTGCGGGTTTATCCATCAGCAAACATGAATTAAGCGCTTTTTTTCGTAAGCCAGATCATAAGCACTATCGTGATTGTAAAGATCAGGTTTTGCGCAATTTTCTGAAAGGTCTGCAGCTTAAATATCGTAGCAATCAGTATTATACGAAGAGCTTAAATCAAGAGTAGAACCTGAGAAAAACCCCTCTCTACCTATCTCCTCGCTGTTCCACATCTACTAAGCTATTGCATGAAATCCAATAACTTTATTGGTGTATTTTTGCGCAAAGTATGTAATTCTTCCCGCATAAATGATATATGTCATATTTTAGCCTCTAAAAAATATGAAAAAGAGGCGAGTTGTCTTTGGGTTATTTCTTAAAAAGCAGGTGTGTGATTATGAAGAAAAGCTTAATGATGGTGCTGGTTGCCATGGGTTTAGCTGGTGTTGGAAGTGTACAGGCTGCAGGTGATGTTGCAGCCGGAAAGGCCAGAGCTGCTGGCTGTATGGCATGTCATGGCCCCGGTGGAAATAGTCTCAACCCTATGTGGCCAAAATTGGCGGGCCAACATCCTGGTTACATAAAGAGACAGCTAGAGGCGTTTAAGGCAGGCAAGCGGTATGACCCCGTTATGGCGCCTATGGCACTGCCTCTGGATGATAAAGCGATTGCTGATCTGGGGGCTTACTTTGCAACTGAGAAACGATCCGCAGGGGTGGCTGACCCCAAAAAAGCGGAGCAAGGTAAGGAAATATATTATGCAGGCATCCCAGCCAAAGGTGTGGTGGCATGCGGTACATGCCATGGGTTAGAGGGTTATGGCAATCCTGGCGCAGGTTTTCCCAATGTTGCCAGCCAACATGTCCTCTATGTTGTGAAAGCACTGAAGGACTACCGTTCGAAGAAACGGACTACAGATCCAGGTGGGGTGATGCAGGCTGTTGCTGCCAATATGACGGATGCTGAGATTGATGTGGTTGCCCATTTTGTGCAGAGTCTGAAACCTTAATTTTGAATTGCCCCTTGCTTGTAGAGAGGAGGGGTAAATTCATTAAATTAGGTGTTAAATCATGTCATTAAATCTTTCTTGATTTAATAACTATGGCGTGTTGTTTATTACGCCTGTGTTCCACGCGCAATACTTATATTAAGCAGTGACTTACTGTATGTTTAAAACCTGGGGTGATCTCCAGGTTTTAGGTATGAATTTGTAGCCTTCAAAAAAACAAACATCTGTAAATAAATATAGGCGGCTTATTAAGCTTGTCTTGAATGTGGCTTTGGTTTTGGGTTTTGTATTAAAAGCGCAGAATTACGACATTTATCAATAATCTGCGTGTTAGTTTGCTAATTGTTCCTGCGTGTTATGCATTTTAATTTGGGTGGTATGCTTTTTGGTGTTGATATGGTGGTTTGACCTAAAGATCCCCAGGGTATGGCCGAATTTACTAGTTACGCATAAGGTAATTTCATAAAGGAGAAATTAACCTGGATAAATAATAGTAAACCCCAAGGGTGGTAATAATGAAATTGGCATTCAATCCGTATTCAATCAGTTCCCGTGTCATTGGCACAATCCTTCTTCTTAATCTTCTGATGGCTATTGCAGTGGGCTATTCAATTTATGCCATGAATCAAATTGGTGGCGAGCTTGAAGGCATTGTGGAAAAAGATATCCCTCTGACCCAGAAACTGACGAGTGTGACCATACATCAATTAGATCAGGCGGTTCAGTTGGAGCGAGCTATTCGATTTGGTGAGATGCTCAATCAGGATGACCATGCTGCTGAGAAATTTCATGAGGTTGTTGCGGCATTTGATGAGAGCACCAAGCATATCGAGGAAGCGCTGCATAATGCAGAACTATTTGCGGAAGAGGGTGTGGCTGTAGCTCATACTCAGGAAGCGCGGGAAGAGTTCGAGCATGTTGTTAGTGCAATACAAAAAATTGAAAAAGAGCATAAAGAGTATGTGCACCATGTTCATGAGGTATTCACAAAATTTGAGCAGGGTGATCGGCATAACGCTGAGGTTCTAGCCGAAAAGGTTGAGGCAGAAGAGGAACAGTTAAGCCATGAACTTGAGGCATTGGAGGCTGAAATTGGCGAGTTCACCTTAGCAGCAGGGTTGAAGGTTGAAGAGCATGAGCATAGTGCGATAACCATGATGATGGCTCTGTTGGTACTCAATATTACGCTTGGTTTGCTAATTGGCATTGTGGTAGCCCGTTCAATTTCAGGTGCTTTGGCTAAAGCTATAGCGGGTTCTGAAGTTATTGCTGCGGGTGATTTGACTCAAGATCTGGCATCAACAGCTAAAGATGAGACCGGCAAACTGCTAAATAGCATGAATGAGATGCGCAATAAGCTATTGACGATGCTAATGGGGATCAATGGGGCTGCGACACAGCTCTCTGCAGCAGCTGAAGAGCTTTCAGTGGTGACAGAGCAGACCCGTAATGGGGTTGCTCAGCAGCAATCGGAGACAGATCAGGTGGTGACTGCCATTAACGAGATGGCCGCCACGGCAGACGAGGTGGCGCGCAATGCAGGTAGTGCGGCTGATGGTGCTCGGCAGGCTGATGAAGCCACGCAGTCAGGACAGCGTATCGTCAATGACACGATCAGCGTAATACAGCAAGTGGCCAGAAATGTTGAAGATAATGCGGCTGTGGTGCGAAAGCTGAATGATGATAGTGAGAAAATTGGCGTTGTGCTGGATGTGATTCGAGGCATTGCAGAGCAGACAAATCTGTTGGCGCTAAATGCGGCGATTGAAGCGGCGCGGGCAGGTGAGCAGGGGCGTGGATTTGCCGTAGTGGCAGATGAGGTGCGTACCTTGGCCTCTCGTACCCAAACCTCTACCCAGGAGATCCAAACGGTCATTGAAGAGTTGCAGGGTGCATCTAAAACAGCTGTTCAGGCGATGGATCAGGGGGCAACTCAGGCTCATGAAGGGGTGACTCAGGCTGCAGAGGCTGGTCAGGCCTTGGAAGCGATTACGACTGCGGTGGATTCCATCACCGATATGAATACCCAAATTGCCAGTGCTGCGGAAGAGCAAAGCGCAGTCTCAAGGGAGTTGGAGCAGAATGTCGTTAATATTGCTCATGTAGTTACCGATACATCGAATGGGACAGAACAGATTGCTACCGCCAGTACAGAGCTGGCTACACTGGCTGTTGGGCTTCAGGATATGGTAGGGGAGTTTAAAGTGTAGGTTTAGTTGTATGGGTAGGCCTGTAAGGTCAGATCGTTGGTCTGGCATTGCAATAATGCGGGTCTGTTTTGATGTAGAATCATGTTTGGCTTGCGCCTTCATGGGATCGCATGAGAGAGACTCCAAGGACTGTCTTGATACTCCTGGCTTTAGCGCTGGTTGTTACGCTATGCCTGTATTTTCCCGGACTATCTGGTGGGTTCATTTTTGATGATGAGCCGCAAATAAAGAGCAATCAACTGCTTGCAATTGATGCGTTTGAATACACTCAACTGAAGCAGGCATTTTTTTCCTCTTCGGATCAATTTCCAACTAACCGCCCTCTCAGCATGCTGAGTTTTGGGGTTAACCATGTCCTGACAGGATTTAATCCTGCCTATTTCAAACTCACCAATCTGGCTATCCATCTATGGGTGGGGCTGGCCATTTTTTTTCTAACCCGGCTTCTGCTCTCCACTTTTGCGGTCATCCAGGGGCTGGATATTCAGCAGGAGAGGATCGCCTGGGTGGGTTTGGTGGTGTCTGTTGCCTGGATGCTGCATCCGATTAATCTTACCCCAGTGCTTTACGTGGTACAGCGCATGACCAGTCTTTCTGCGCTCTTTTCTATTCATGCGCTTATCTGTTATGTGATAGGTCGCAGCCGGATGTGGGAAGGAAAGCCAGGTATGGCCCTAATTTGGAGTGGCTTCCTGCTATTTGGGTCGCTGGCCTTTATGGCCAAAGAAAATGCAGCTCTGTTGCCACTATTAATACTGAGTATTGAATTTTGTCTGTTCCGCTTTGCTGTCCATAGTGCAGCTGACCGCAGATTACTGACCTTTTTTATTCTCCTGACGGTAGCTTTGCCAGCGATTGCATTTGTACTCTATAACGCAATTTATCCTGAATGGGTTGTTGGTGGGTATGCAGCACGCAATTTTTCACTGATTGAGCGATTGTTAACTGAGGCACGGGTGCTTTGGTTTTACCTGGGTCTTATATTAGCCCCGGACCCGATGACACTGGGCTTTTTCCATGATGATATTGCTCTCTCAAAGGGACTGTTTGACCCGGTCAGCACCTTGCCAGCGCTGCTTGGGATAGGAGGGCTGTTGGTGATTGCTGGCTCAGTTCGTTCCAGAGCTCCCATTCTCTCCTTTGGGATTCTGTTTTTCCTTATTGGGCACAGTATGGAGTCGACCATATTTTCCCTGGAATTGGTCTTTGAGCATAGGAATTACCTGCCAGTATTTGGCCCATTGTTTGCGCTGTTCTATTACCTGTTACACCCCAGTGTGTTTGGGTTACTTCGTACTTTGTCAGCTGCTGTTGCTGTATCGTTTATTACTCTGTTTATGGTTATTACCGCTGATCGTGCCTCCTATTGGGGAGATATGGCGGAACTGTATTTGACTGAGGCAGAACATCATCCCGCATCACCTCGGGCAAATTTTATGGCTGGAGCTGTCTATGTGAGTCGGTTTCTTGAAAAGCCTGATGATGCCCGAATCTATGAGCAAGCAAGACACCAGATGGAATTAGTGACCAACCTAGCGCCAGCCAACAGTAAGGGGCTGTTTGGCCTTATCATTTTGCATCTACACGGGCATCGTCCTGTGCCTGATGAGTGGCTGGAAAAGCTTGAATACCGTCTTAGAAATGCTCCCTATACCCCAGAGAATATTAACTCTACTCAGTTCATGGCCCTGGTGAAGTCTCAAATGGCAAATCATGCAGCTAAGCTTCCAAAGAGTGATGTATTACGTATTTTTAATGCTGTCTTGAGCAATCCAACGTTACATAGAACTGCGCGTGCGGGCATTCATGCATCGCTTGCTGCTTACTACCATGACGTTCTGCATCAGTCGGAGCAGGCTCTTGAAAATGCCAGAAAGATGATGGATGCGTGGCCAGAAAACTTATTGATGCGATCTCGCTTGATCAGTTTGTTACTTTCTCAAAACCAGTTTGATGCTGCGCGTAGAGAGGTGAAAAAAGCTGAAATGTTTAAAAAAGGCAACAGATCTGTTTACGAAATCACTAGGCTTAAGAGGCTGATTGACGAAACGGAGGTTGCTGCTGGGAACAGATATTGAGTTCCAGCTGAACCTGATGTAAGCAAAGAGTAGTAAACGTTATTTAGGTGGTAGCACCCTGAAGAATTTATCCCAGTTTGGAAAGAGGGCTTTTGCTTGTTGATATAAGTCAATTTCGGTCTTATTTAGACCTTATTTATCTGTCTAATTGGGTGTCATTCTTAAATAAGAAAAAAAGATCTTTATTTATGAAATCCAGCCCTTGCATAAAGTCAATTGAGTGCTTTACTTGTTAATACTAAAGGAAGTAATAACAATCAAAATGGTGTGGCTGTTCTTTATTGAATGGGTTTATTTTGTCGCTATGAGTGATGTTATTAAGAGGGATTTGAGATGAAAAGCAAGATCAAGCAGTTCTTTTCCAATGAATCAGGTGCAACCATGGTTGAGTATGGTCTTATGGTTGCGTTGATTGCAATTGTTGCCATTGCCGCAGTTTCCTTTTTAGGTGGTGAAGTGAGTGAAACCTTCACGAATGTTGGCGATGAAATGTCCACGGCAAATTCAAAATATACGCCGACTTCCCCATAATACTTTCAGGAAAACATGAGTGTTGTTGAAGATAGCGATTATGCGCTGTTATTCAATGGTGTCCAGTTAAGCCTGGGGAGTATGCAAATGTGGAAGAGATTCCTTTCTGAAGAATCGGGAGCGACCATGGTTGAGTATGGACTTATGGTGGCTCTTATTGCGATTGTAGCCATTGTTGCGGTGCGCTTCCTGGGTGATGAGGTGAGCGAAACCTTTACGAATATCGGCAATGAGCTATCTTCTGCCAATGCGGGGCCATAGCGTTATTGAGTTTATGCCCTTTATTTGATTGGTAAACACTCTTTAATTTTTGGGTTTGGAATCAGCGGTACTGGGGATAACACTTAAAAGTGAGAGTGAGTTATTGCTCAATTGCTGCCGAGGGTAGAGGGCTAACCTTGCTATTACATTTGAAATAGCCAGAGATAAAAATGGTGCTGTCTGCTTCTAATCTTCTATTGTTGATTGTTATTTTTATGCCAGCAGTGGCTTTAGATATTAAGTATCACAGAATTCCAAACTGGTTGTGTTTTTCTGGCTGGGTGTGCGGTTTAGGTCTTGGAGCATTGCTGGGAGGTTGGGAAGGTTTTTTGGAAGCAGGTTTAGGGCTTTTATTGCTGTTGGCATTAACGCTGCCATTTTTCATTTTTGGGTGGATGGGGGCAGGTGATGTTAAGTTAATAGGTGCTGTGGGTGCTGTAGTAGGTGGTGGAATGGCACTGAATGTTTTGTTAGGGATTGTTTTGAGCGGACTGGTTATGTCACTTGCTGTGCTAGCCTGGAAAGGTGAGTTATTTAATGCTTTTAGCCGTTATTTTGCCATTCTTGGGTTTTGTATTATTGAGAAACGACCGGTGTATATTTCTCCACCAGAGGCGCAAGCCCAGCTTGTTCTTCCGTATGCGGTACCAATAGCAGTGGGAACTTTGGTAACTGTCATAGTGGCTTATACTTAAAGTAAAAGGGTAGTGAGGGGAAGAGTGTGAAAACCACCAAAACCAGTAGCACAAACAACACAGGTGCAAAAACTGGTTCATTGGAGACTGGAGTTCAAGAGCATAGCGCTTCAGTAGAAACGCTATTCAAGAAGTTTAGGCATCATAAAGTAGGCCTCCATGCTGGAGTATTTTCTGAGATACCATTTCCACCCTTACCAAAATCACTTGCAGATCTAGATGTCAGTTTTGATCTTGTTCTTAAACTGGTTCTTAAGCATCTGTTTGTTGGTGGTTCACTTCGTACTGATAAGCTTGCTGCACTTCTTGCCATACCTGTTTCACTACTTGAAGAACCGATTCAATTCTTGCGCACAGAGTCATTGATTGAAGCGCGCTCTGCAGGTGCATCTACTATTAGCGGGCTACTTGAATACTCTTTGGTTGATAGAGGGCGTCAGCGGGCAATGACCTATATGGCTGAAAACTCCTATTGTGGTCCAGTACCCGTTTCATTGAATGCATACCGCAAGCAAGCTTTAGTACAAACAGTAAAAAACCAGGTGATTGATCAGAGCCGTGTTCGTGAGGTGTTTAGCAATATTGTTATTAGGGAAGAAACACTGACAAAGATTGGTGCAGCAATCAATAGCGGTAGGTCTATTTTTATTTATGGCTCAGCGGGTGTGGGTAAATCATTTCTTGCAAGCCTGATGGTAAAGCTTCTCTACGGTGATATTGTGATTCCCCATGCTGTGCTGGTAGAAGGGCAGATTGTTCGTGTGTTTGATCAGGCTAATCATATTCCAGTAGAGGGAGAGACAGTTGCACTTGAGGGATTACCTACAATTCATAAAGAGCCAAAAAGCCATGATGAGAGATGGGTTTGTTGTCAACGCCCGGTAATTTTTGCAGGCGGTGAATTAGGGCTCAGCATGCTAGATCTTCAGTATCAGCCAGATACAAAGTTCTATGAAGCCCCGTTACAGATGAAAGCTAATGGTGGCATTTTCATGATAGATGATCTGGGACGGCAAGAGGTTGATTCAAAACTGCTGCTAAACCGTTGGATAGTGCCGTTGGAAAACGGGGTTGACTACCTGAGCTTACATACAGGTAATAAGTTTCAGATTCCATTTGATGTAATTCCAGTATTCGCTACAAACTTAAAGCCTAAAGAATTGGCTGATGAAGCTTTTCTGCGAAGGCTGGGATATAAAATTGGTATTGATTATCTGAATGAAGATGAATATCGCAAGGTATTTTCTCAATATTGTTTGGCTAATGATCTGAAATATGATGATGCTTATGTAGACTATCTGTTGAATCAACATTACCGGCCTACAGGGACGCCATTAGTGGCTTGTCACCCACGGGATCTAATATGTCAGGTTATTGATTACACTTTATATGAAGGAGAAACGCCGCATATTACGGAATCATTACTGTCGAAGGCATGGGGAACATACTTTGTATCGGAATAGAACCGACGCTCAAGTAAAACCGAGTGTTAACAGTGAATAAGCGGGGAGCATAGTTATTATGCAAATACGTGCTTTGGTTATGCTGGCAATCGCCATCGTTATTGGGGGAGTTGCGGCCTATCTTGTTAACGTGCAACTCAAAGAGAAAGCTGATGCCACAGGATCGGTTGCCGCTAATGCAGTGGAAACCAAGCCAGTGGTTGTAGCGGCTATGAATATGGATATAGGGATGCGGCTGAATAAACCTATGCTGAAGACGGTTGACTGGCCAGTAGAAAGTGTCCCCAAAAATGCGTACACAGATGTTGTAACAGTAGTAGGGGAAACACCAGAAGACCCAAAGATAGTCTTACAGACAATTCAGGAAGGTGAGGTTGTTCTACCTTATAAGCTTTCAGGGCCAGGAGGGCGTGGTGGGCTTGCTCCCCATATTCCAGATAATATGCGAGCGATTACTATCAGCGTCAATGAGATTAGAGGTGTAGCGGGCTTTGTGCTTCCGGGTAACCATGTTGATTTGCTGCTGACATCTAGCCTAGGCCAAAGAGATAAGAGGCTTGCTACACGGGTATTGTTGCAGGATGTTGTAGTGCTTGGTGTAGCACAGGAAATTTCGCAGAAGAAAAATGAACCCAAGGTTGTAAAGTCCGTAACACTTCTGGTTACACCTAAGCAGGCTCAAATGTTGACATTGGCTCAATCTCTAGGCGGCCTTACTCTGGTATTAAGGAAGGAAGGTGATACGGGCACTTATGGAGATGAGCCGGTTACCTTGGCTAATTTAATGAGTGCGGAAGAAGTGGCACCTAAACCGGGCCCAAAACCACCAGCATCAAAGGCGGTTAAGAAAACGGTTAAAAAGGCAGTTAAAAGAGTGGCTAGAAAATCTAAAGTGATCCGTCGTAAGTCGAGTAGCAAGGTTAAGGTTGATGTAATCCGTGGGTTGAGTGTTCAGCAAGAGATAGTAAAGCCAGCAGAACCCACAGCAGAATCGAAGGCTAGTGGAAAATAAATAGGAGTCTGATAATGCGTACGGTATCAAAGCAATACGGGTTCCAGCGAATAGCCTTGGTGTTATTGCTGGGAATGATGGCGGCTGCATTATTTATTATGCCAGCCTTAGCTGCCAAACCATATAAGTTAGAGCTTGGAACAGAGCTTAATATAGGAGAATTGCATGTTCCTGCAGGGAAATCACAGATCTTGCTTTCGCCGACGCCTCTCCAGCAATTAATTATTGGTAATCCCAATATTGCAGATGTGAAGCTGCTGGGAGCCAATGAAGTGCTTATCCTTGGAAAAGCACCCGGTATCACCAATCTGGCTTTTCGGGATAAGCAAAAGAAAGTGATTGCTCTTATGGATGTAGTGGTTGGTTATGATCTGCATGCGATGAAGCGCAAGCTCCATGAAATTCTACCAAAAGAAGAAGGCATTGAGGTTCGCAGTGCTAATGATACGGTTATCCTGTCGGGTTATGTGTCAAATGTTTTGGCAATGGATACAGCTCTTTCCGTTGCAAGTAGTTACATTTCTGGAAATGAAAGAGGTTCGAAACTTATCAATAAGCTTCAGGTAGGTGGTGGGCAACAGGTGATGCTTGAGGTAACAATTTCGGAAATTTCCAGGTCTGCAGAGAAGAGCATGGATTTTAGAACGGAACTGACTGATGGTGATTTTTCACTGTTAATAGGTGCTATTCCTGCAACAGCTTTTGGTTCGGCAACATTGGGGGCAAGACTGTTTCATGACACCTTCAATCTCCAAATAGGTGCTCTGGAGGAACAAGGGTTGGCCAAAATTCTGGCTGAGCCAAAACTTATTGCACTCTCTGGAGAAGAAGCAAGCTTTCTTGCTGGTGGAGAGTTAGCGATACCTGTGCCGGAGGAAGGGGATATTGGGATTGAGTTTAAAGAATTTGGTATAGGCCTTAAATTTACGCCCACTGTATTGAACAACAAGCGAATCAATTTAACACTGAATACTGAAGTTTCGGATATCACATCAGAATTGGGTACATCTGTTAACGGTACTTTTGTACCTGGTGTAACAACTCGCCGTGCAGCAACCACAATAGAGCTGGGTGATGGTGAGAGCTTTATGATTGCAGGGCTATTGCAGAATGATCTGGATAACGCGATTAATAAATTTCCGGGGTTGGCTGAGATTCCGGTATTGGGTGCTCTTTTCCGTAGCCCTGATTATAGACGTGATGAAACTGAGCTGGTGATTGCAGTTACTCCACGCTTAGTAAAGCCGGCTGCAGCAAATACTCTATCTTTTCCTACAGACGGTTTTAGGCCGCCCAGTGATCCGCAATTATACAATCAAGGGTGGCTGGAAGGTGATCGTGTTACCTCTCCTGACACTGTGAAGTCAAAGCCTTCTGGTATCGAAGGGCCTTATGGTCATCAACTCTAAGTAGAGGAATCTGATATGGAACGTTGTTGGCAATTGATATTAATAAATATGTTACTCCTTGTGATGATCTCGGCTTGTCAGATGCAATCGCAGTCAAGTCTGAGAGAAGGCTTTGGTGATGCGATAAAGAGTAACGTGGCGATGCATGTGATTGATCCTGAGGCTGGAAAAGAGGAGCCGGTGGTTTCTGATCTTGAAGGGCAAAAGGCTAAGACTGCCCTTGAGCGCTATCGCTCAAAAAGTGGAGGCGTCAAGGATGAGAAACTACTTGAAGGTGTTGGAGATTGACTGTGCTCCTTTTCAGCTCACCTAGGCAAGGAAGATAAGAGGTGGCGTGTGAAGTTGGCTTATTTCAAGCAACAAGGCGCAACATTGGTGATGACAGCCATATTTATTGTTGTGCTGATGGGGGTGGGGGCATTGGCGTTGGATATGGGGCGGCTTTTTATTTTACGTACTCAGATGCAGAATGCTGTAGATGCGGCTGCACTAGCTGCAGCTAAGGAACTGGATGGAGAATCGGATGCCTGGAATCGAGCCATTGAAGCAGCACGGAATCTGCTTTCTCATGAGAGTAGCTACACTAATGATGCGCGACCGCTACTGAGTGATGCTTATCTGGCTGCTACAACGAGCGGCTCCCCACTACCAAACCCTAATCCTGGTGTTTACCCCAATAATATATTTACTTTTTATTGCTCAATAGGTAGCTCTACTGAGAATGGTGATACCTGTAGCGGTTCAGTTGACCCTAATGCAAATGATGTGAATAAAATCTTGGCGGAAGGGCCTGCTGATTCACACTACGTAAGGATTGTGCTGGATGTAAGAAATATAAATCTTTTTTTTCTGCCAGTATTGAGCCTGATCCCAGGTGTGGATGCTCAAACAGTGGCTGGTGCAAATGCTGTGGCCTTAGCGGGCACCAGCACCTATGTCTGCAGATATCCACCGATTATGATCTGTGATCCATCAGAGGCGGCTGGTGATCCGCTTGAACCGGGGGATATGGTTCGACTCAAAGAGCATCAGGGGACGAATAGTTATTGGGTTCCGGGAGATTTCGGTTGGCTGACGCCTACCAATGGTAATGGAGCCAAAGATCTAGGTGAAGCCCTTGCGGATGAATCAGATCTTGGCTGTACTCCTCCGATTGTAGAGACCGCTCCAGGTGATAAAGGTCAGTGGCCACGGTTGGGTCTTAATACACGTTTTGGTATTTATAAACCGGGTAGTTTCACACCTGCTGGTTATCCACCTGCACCTAATGTGATTGATTATCCACGTGATGACAATATGACTGATGATCCAGCTAATCCTCTGGATAATGATGATGAAGATAGAAATTTTGGTGATGCCATATGGAATATAACAGAGCATCCTGATCCAACCATTACAAGGCCAAGTTCATTTTCGCAGGATATATATTCCCAATATTACCATGATCATTTGATAGGGCATGGAAGACCAGTTGGCTGGGTGCCTGAAGGGAGTAGCGCACAGGGTATATCGCGTTTTGAATATTATAAATGGGAATTGGGTCGAGAGGCTGAAGGAGAAGGTTGGGAGAACAATGAGAATACCACTGCGGTACCTCGTTATGCTTCACTCGATACTGCAAGTGTAACGGTTGATCCAGATCCGCCATGGTCAGAGGAAGAGCAGCCCTATAACCCTGCAATCCATAATTACAATGATGCATTTAGAATAACCAATGGTGCACCTTTGGATGCTCCAGATTTGGCTAATAGACGGGTTTTATTTGTGGCCATGCTGCGGTGTATAGAGAACAACATTAAAGGCCGTATGACGATTGGTGTTCCGAGAAATGGCTGGGCTAGATTTTTTATGACAGAGCATATGCAGCCGCCGTCAGCTCATGGTTCTCCTCTCGAGCTTAAGGGGGAATTTATTGGTTATGGAGATGGCGATAGCGACAAAATACACGAGATAGTGCAGCTTTATGAATAAAGCTGCCACCCTCAATGAGCAACAAGGTGTAGCAATGGTGGAGTTTGCTATTGTTGCGCCATTGCTCATCATCCTGTTTCTTGGGATTACTGAATTTGGGCATGCGCTGTATCAACACAATACGATAAACAAGGCAGTGGCTGTTGGGGCAAGATATTTAGCCCGTACGTATGAAGGATTGGATGTAAGTTGTAATCCAGTTGCAGGTGTATGGGCAACTGCCAAAATTGAAGCTGAAAATCTTGTGGTTTTTGGCAATATTAATGGGACTGGAGTGAGCAAAGTACCAGGGCTTACGCCTGGTGATGTAACTATTTATCCTCCTGCTTCAGTAGGGAGCGGATCTGTTACAGGCTGCGTTGTTACGGTAGTGGTTAACGCTGCCTATGATCCTATTTTTAGCGCCCTGTTTCATGGTGCATCCTCATTGTTAAGTTTGCCGGGATTTCGCCTGTATGCAGCCTCTCAAGAGAGGTATATCGGTGAATAAAAGCAATAAAGAGCGGTGGCGGTTCTACCAGCAAGGGGCAGCCATGGTTGAGATGGCAATTATCATTGGGCTTTTCCTGGCGATGGTATTTGCCATTATTGAGTTCTCAATTGTTTTATTGAAATGGGGGCGTGCAGCAGAATCGACTCGTGCTGGAGTGCGCTTTGCTATCGTCAATACGCCTGTGTGTGAGCTGTCTGGACCCGGTGCGGTTTGTCTGCTGGATTGCGAAGGCGGTGGGGCAAAAACAGTTACCAGACAGTGCACAACCCCTGGTGTGGATTGCACCGAACTTCTGGCTGAGATGAAACGTAAATTACCGGATATTGAGGCAGAAAACATTAATGTAACGTATGCCTGCTCAAATGCGGGAAATCCAGAGAATCCCACTAATATACCTGTGGTAACAGTAGAACTTACCAATTTACAGCACTCGCTCATAGTCCCAACAATCTTAGGCTTTAGTGCTGGAACAGCATGGACAATTCCAGATTTTGCGGCAACAAAAATAGGTGAGGATCTTGAAACAGTGATGGGGCCTTAGTGTATTCCAGGTATAAGCTATTATTACTTAGAGGGTAGGCATGTGAAGTGTAAAAGGATTGCTGTAAAAATGGCATGTTCACTACAAAATTGTTTGAAAAGTGACATTGCTGGAAACGCTAAAAACCAGCATAAATCATGATGATATGTGGAATGGGGATAAATTAGGTTCATTGATTGGAGATGCAGATTAGTAGTAGAGATTGATAATTATGATATTGACTAACCTTAATGTGATTGCTCTTCTGTCGAATGAAGATGTGCGCAAGAATATTGAAAGCGTGCTTGCTCGGATCAGAGGCGTAACTTTGTCAGTCAGAATGGTTGGCAGTGAAAACCCATTGGCTCAGATTGGGGTTGATGAAATGCCAGATGTGGTTCTGGTGGAGATTGATGGACATAAAGAGAAAGATGTTAAGGATATAGAACGTATATTACATGAGTACGGAAATCGATTGACAGTTTTTGTTACCTACAAGGGAGGTGACATTGAGACCATGCGCAGGCTGATGCGAGCGGGTGTAAAAGATGCCTTCCCGCAACCAATCCAGACTCAAGAATTGGTCATGGATATTACTGAGGCGGTATCAGATAAACGTGCCCGATTACAATCAGCTAAAGGCAAAAGAGGAGGTGTTGTTGCGTTTCTTAATGCCAAAGGTGGAAGTGGAGCGACCACCTTGGCTGTGAATGTTGCCAAATATCTGGCAGAAAGATCAGGTGTAAAAGTAGCTATGATTGATTTTGATATTCAATTTGGTGTTGCAGCCATGCATCTTGATTTGCAATCAAATGCCAATGTACTTGATGCTCTTGTGGCACATGAACGTATTGATCCACTTTTTATTGATGCCCTTATGACTGAACATGAGAGTGGACTGAGGGTGCTACCTTCTCCAAAAGGTGTTGTCCCAATTAGTCATATTTCAGCAGAGTCAGTTAACCAGCTGATGGAGGCTGCTGTTGAGGCTTATGAATTTGTTATTTTAGATATGCCGAGACTATTTGTGCCATGGACAGTTGCAGCTATCCAATGGGCAGATCCGTTATTTATTGTTGTGCAGAATACGCTTTCCACAGTGATAGATGCCAAAACAATTATTGATGCTTTACCACGTATAGAACTACCTACAGAACGAGTTGAATTTATACATAACAGGGCTAGATCACATATGCATAGCTTTGAGCAGGGTAAGCTAAATGAAGCTCTCGGTGTCTCACATATTCATAGAGTAAGAAATGACTATGAAGCTGCAGCCAAGGCACAGGATAGAGGGGTTGCTATTGATGAGATAGCAAAAAGATCTCATTTAACAAAAGATATACATACGTTGGGAGAGTACCTCATTGAGAATCACTTGGGTAAGGATTATTCCAAGCAATCTCATAAAATATTTAGTCGCTGGTTTCATTTTGGTAATGATTCGTGAAGTGTACTAGTAAGAGCTATAGATAACGAAGAGATCAGCGTTAGTGTTGCATATATATTATAAGTGTTGTTAGGGGTTGGATATGACAATAGATGATAGGCAGCATCATGATGACATGAGCAGCGATCGAAGTGATGCCCCACGGCAAGAAATACAAGAACTGAAGCATCGTATTCATCATCGTCTTTTGGACAGGATGAATCTTGCCATAATAGATCAGCTTGATTCGCAGACTGTTCGCAATGAGATAGGTGCGCTTGTTAGAGCGATTCTTGAAGAAGAACCAGTTCCACTTAATGCAGAAGAAAGAGTGGCGCTGGTAAAGTCAATACAGGATGAGGTGTTGGGGTTAGGTCCTCTTGAACCATTGCTGGCAGACAATACTGTTTCAGATATTCTAGTTAATACATTTCGACAGGTCTATGTGGAGCGGGGTGGTGTACTGCATAAGACAGATGTTGTATTTCAAAATGATGATCATTTGCTTCGTATAATAGATAAAATTGCCAGCCGTGTTGGGAGAAGGATTGATGAATCGTCACCGATGGTTGATGCAAGGCTGGATGATGGCTCACGTGTAAATGCAATAATTTCTCCGCTTGCTGTTGATGGCCCCTGTCTTTCTATTCGAAAATTTAGTGTTGATCCATATACGATAACAGATCTTATTAATTTTAAATCACTTACACCTGTTATTCAGGAATTTCTTGAAGCAGCAGTTAAGGCGCGTGTAAACATTGTGTTGTCTGGTGGAACGGGTTCTGGCAAGACAACGCTGCTTAATGCCATGTCAGGATACATTCCAGACACAGAGCGTGTTATCACTATAGAAGATTCTGCAGAACTCCAACTGCAACAGCCCCATGTTGTTCGTTTAGAAACCAGGCCGCCGAACATTGAAGAGAGTGGAGAGATAAAGGCCAGGGATTTGGTTCGTAACGCGCTAAGAATGCGGCCAGATCGGATTGTTGTTGGTGAAGTGCGTGGCGCAGAGGCTTTGGACATGCTTCAAGCCATGAACACTGGCCATGATGGATCACTCACTACTATTCATGCAAATAGCCCACGGGATGCCCTGACGCGTCTTGAACATATGGTTGGCATGAGTGGGACACCTATCCCTCCGCGTGTAATACGCCAACAGATGTCAGCTGCATTGGATTTAATTATCCAAATAGAGCGACTGCTGGATGGCCGTAGAGTTGTTGTAAGTGTTCAGGAAATTACGGGGATGGAAGAAGATATCATCAGCATGCAGGAGATTTTTTACTTTGCACGACTGGGTGTTGATGAAGCTGGACAAGTAATTGGCGAGTATCGTGCAACAGGAATTCGGCCCAGCATGCTTAAACGCTTTGCGGAGCGTGGAAGAACTGTCGATGATGGATTATTTGATCCTGAACGGATTTATCAATAGTTGCTATGCAAGTGCCATATTTAAAAATTCTGTGAGGTGTTCGCATGATTAGTATGCCATTCGTGATTGGTATTCTTGTTTTTTTGATGGCAGTTATGCTGATTGAGAGCTTGTTTCTACTGTGGCAGGAATCAAGAATGGAGCAGAGCCGCAGGATAGAAAAGCGTATTAGAGTGCTGTCAGCAGGAGGTGCACACGGAGGTGAAGTGTTGAAGTTGGTGCGTGCTAAGGAACTCAGCTCGATTGCGGTTATAGATAGAGTTTTGAGTGCCATACCAAGAATTCATAGGGTAGATCGTACACTGCAACAAACAGGTTCCAATATAACCATTATACGATTTATTGGCATACAGCTAATACTCTTTGTTATTTTCTTTGTGCCGATGTTTCTGCTTGCTCCGTTGCCATGGATGCTTTCTGCAGCGATCTCAGCATTAATTGCTATTCTTGTGCCCATCACGGTAATCAATATTTTGCAACAAAAAAGGCATCACAAGTTTATTGAACAGTTGCCAGAAGCGCTTGAGTTTATGACGCGTAGCTTGCGAGCCGGCAATCCTTTTGCTGCATCATTAAAAGCTGTAGCTGATGAAATGCCGTCACCAATTAGTGTTGAATTCGGTATTACATTTGATGAAATAAACTACGGTTTAAATCTAGAGGATGCGCTTCATAATTTTGGAGAGAGAGTTGCAGTAGATGAACTTAGATATTTTATTACTGCAGTAATTGTCCAGCGACAGGCTGGTGGCAACCTTGCTGATATCCTAAAACGATTAGCTGAAATGATGCGTAGGCGAGAAAGAACATTCAGGGATATTAAAACTCAAGCGGCAGAGATGAGAATGTCAGCCCATGTGTTAGTTGCGTTGCCTTTTATTGTTGCCGCTGCAATCCTCGTTTTAAATCCAAGTTACCTTATGGCTTTAGTTAAGGATCCGGTTGGCCCCTATGTGTTTATAGGTCAGGCTTTATTTATGCTGATAGGTTACTGGGTTATACGACGAATAATTAACTTCAGGGTTTAAAAGAACCTATGATAGATGAAGAGCTAAGTAGTTTACTGACAGAATTTTCTGCAGACCCGGTGCATGCAATAATTCTGATACTGGTTATGTTTTCAGTGGCACTTTTTGTTGTTGGGGTGATGACATGGATGCTGCGATGGCAGGATAGAGTAGCAAAAAGATTAAATGGATTCTCCAGTGGAGAAAAGGTTGAGGCGCGAGAACTTCACAAAGAAGGTCCTTTTGATGTGCGCTGGATTGAGCCTGTAGCCAAAATTATTCTTCCAAAAGATGGGTGGCGACGATCGTACTTACAGTCCAAGCTGGTGCAGGCTGGATTGCGAGGTAAGCAGTCTCTAAATGCATTTTTAGGCACAAAGGTGCTTTTAGCGGCTATATTAGTTTCAACTGCATTATTGGTGGCCCCATTCTTTACTGCCCAAATTGCTAATGTTAATCCTATATTATCGATTGTCTTTTTAATATTGCTGGGGGTAGTTGGTTTCTATTTTCCAAATGGGGTTCTTGCGAGAAGAATACGCCACCGGCAATTGCTTATTACAGAAGGTTTTCCTGATGCAATGGATATGTTGATGGTTTGTGTAGAAGCTGGGATGGGACTGGATGCTGCCATGCAAAAAGTAGGTGAAGAGGTTAGTTATAGTCACCCATCGTTAGGTGAAGAATTTACTGTGCTAGCTTTGGAGCTTAGAGCAGGCAAGAGCCGAGCAGAGGCTTTTCATGCCTTTGCTGATAGAACAGGGGTAGATGTTGTTCGTTCCTTTGTGGCTCTGCTTCTTCAGGCCGAGCGGTATGGAACAAGTGTTGCAATAACGCTTAGAGAATACTCAGATGAAATGCGTACTAAGCGTATTCAGCTTGCCCAGGAAAAAGCAGCAAAGTTACCAGTTAAGCTTATTTTTCCAGTGTTGTTTTTTATCTTCCCTGCGATTTTTATGGTCGTATTTGCCCCTGCCGTATTGCAGATCTACAAGGAACTTATTGTAGGTGGAGCATTTGGTGGTGGTTAAATCAAGATAAACGGAGGCTGACATGCAGAATGATAGAGCTAAATATCAGAGTTTTAAGATTACAGCTTTAGCTGCAGCACTTATTCTTTCAGGCTGTACTGGAGTTAATAAGGAGCATTTCTATTCAGCTAATTGGCGCTCGAAACCGTCAGTTAATTTATCAGAACCGTCTAATTACTATGAAACGGGTAAACAATATTTCAGCCAGGGCAGATATGGATTAGCACTTGATCAATTTAAGGAAGAACTTAAAAATCACAAGTCATCATTAAGGGCATTAAATGGTATTGCAGCTTGTTATGACAAGCTTGGTAGATATCATGTGGCAATGCAATATTATGATATGGCACTCAGAATTGATCCGGATTCATCCCTAACGCTTAATAATTTGGGATATTCTCTGATGTTGCAGGGCAAATCAAATCGTGCAGAAAAAGTGTTGAGCATGGCAGAGAATAAAAACCCAGATAATGCATATGTTAAAAAAAACAGGGAGTACCTAACTGCTCAGAAAGTGCATGGCCCTATGCAAGAAATGCTTGAGCAGCCTGCCCTAGCAGAGAGCATGGCAGCAAATATAGCTGATGATGCTAAAAAGCAGACTGCGCGTGTAATGGCTTCTAAAGTGGTAGAAAGCACAAAAAACGAACCAGCTAATGTAAAGCCAGCACCTGAAGCCGCCCCCACGATGTTGGAAATGGAAAAAGTAGTAGCTCCCCGTATTAACCAAGAAAAGCATGTGTCCTATGATGCGCCCACTTCTGTTTCATCCAACGATTCTATGTCGAAGCAGGGCGGTATTGAATCTGCTGGTAACATGAAAAATGCACGTGTTGTTGATATGGAAGCTGTAGTGATAGAGGAAGAGATTGTTAATGATGGAACAGTATGGGAACAACCGATTTTCCAACAAAATATTGCATCCCTTGTGGAGCGGCATGAGTTGCAGTCAGTTGATTCAGTGAATGGCAGCCAGATGATTAAGGAGCTGGAAGAACCACAGCGCGTTGTGGCGATAAAACCATCTTCTGTTTTGTTGCCAGTGGAAGAATCTTCTTATCTAACACAGGTGGGCGTTACATCTACAGAGATCACCCAATCTCAGCATACTGAGAAAGTTGCTCAGCTGAGTAAGCAAGCTAGCTCAATGGATCTTACTAAAAGTGCCAGTAAATTGCTTTCTGACAAGCGTATCAAGACAACAAAGGTAGAAGTAGACCAACCAGTAAAAAAGAAGGGAGAAACTGACTTCTTATTTGGGCCTACCCAGATAGGTAACACCTTATGGGTTATCTCAGCTAAGTTGAATGTGGATAGAAAGGTTGGAATAAAACAGATGATCACTGCCCTGGCTATGAGTAACCCTGAAGCATTTATTAATGGTGATATCCATCGGTTAAAGATTGGCTATATGCTCTGGGTACCTAGCAATAAAGAGATTGTTGCTATTAATATGCCGACAAATCCTATTCCAATAAAGAAGGATCTATTTGCTTTTTCACTTGAGGTTTCAAATGGCAATGGAAGGCGGGGCATGGCAAAAATGGTTAGCATTTACCTGCATGAACAGGGGGCAAAGATTGCTAGAGTCAGTGATGCGAAAAGCTTTGCAGTAGAAGATAGCACTATTTATTACACACCAGGTTACCAAAAAGAAGCGCTGCACCTGGCAGAGAAACTGCCTGTGCAGGCGAAGATTGAGGAAAATGCTAAGGAGGCTGATGGTGTTAGTGTCAGGCTAGTGATTGGTAAAGATCTACTTCATGAGGAGTCAGTTATCCGGCGGTCTTTGATGTCCAGAAATCATGTATAGATCTATAAAGTATTTTAAGTGGGTGGGAACGAGTGTTGCTTTATCCTTGTTACTAGGCTGCACCACTGTGGGCAGAGTGCATGATGAGGTTAAGTATGCCCCCAAGCCTGCAGAAGCTTTGAAGGCAAGCTTAAGTCGTGCAAAATTGGCTTTTGAAAGTGGTAAATATGCAGATGCCTTGCATCAATATTCAGAAATACTGAGGCATGATCCAAAAAATCGCGATGCACTTATCGCGGTGGGTAGAATATATGTGCAGAGTGGCCAGGTAAAAATGGCTGTAAACTACTTTTCCAGCGCTCTGGAAATCAATGCGGAAGATGCGGGTGCTGCAGAAGCGCGTGGTTTGGCTTATTTTAAGTTAAATAAAAGAGAGGCTGCTTTAGCTGATTTTCAACAGGCTCTCAAGACGGACCCTGGCAGGTGGCGATCATGGAACAGCCTTGGCATTCTAGAGGATCTAAATGGCAATTCAGCTGATGCGCGCGCCTATTATTACCGTGCATTAGAGATCCTCCCAGAGTCTCCTGCTCTGATTAACAATATTGGCTATTCATTTCTCATGGATGGCAACTACGCTCAAGCTGAATCTATACTGCATAAAGGCCTAGTTATGGGCTTTGATGATGTGATTATGCGTAACAATCTAAGCATGGCTATTGCCTGGCAGGGCAGATATGAGGAGGCAATACAGGTTATTGATGGCGTTCTGCCAAAATATTCGGCACTCAACAATGTAGGGTATATCGCCATGTCACGTGGTGATATAGAGGTAGCTAAACAATTTTTTCAAAATGCGCTGGAAATGAGCCCTTCCTATTATCTGCGAGCTGCGCAAAATCTCAGCACAGCAGAATCAATGGCTGCTATTGAGCAGAAAACTACGCATTTTTCTGAATAAGAAATATGGACTGGTTGTTCTACTTTTGTGCAATTTGTGGTTAGCTATATAGTCTAGCTAGATTACGCAAAATGACGGGGCATGTAATGCTGACTTCAGGGGAAAAGTATTTCGCCTTGCAGTTGGTCGCTCACTTTTTCCAGCTCAATTCCGACAAAGGCCAAATTCCTTGTTTGCTGAATTTTCACTCGATAAACGCCTGCTCAAGGCTCTTGATAAATTGGGCTTTGAAAAGCCCACACCTGTGCAAACTGAAACCATTCCGCAGGCTATGGATCATAAAGATCTGTTGGTTAGCTCTGAAACAGGTAGTGGAAAGACGGCGGCCTTTCTGCTGCCATCCATGCATCAAATGCTGGTTAAAGCCGCGCCAGAATCCGGTAGCCGCATGCTGATACTGTTGCCAACTCGTGAGTTGGCTCGGCAGGTGATGAAGCATTTCAAGCAGCTGGCGGAGTTTACCCATCTAAAATTCGCTTTGATCTGCGGTGGTGAAACCTTCAAATTTCAACGCGCGATGTTTCGTAAAAACCCCGAAGTAATTATTGCCACCCCAGGCCGCCTGCTTGAGCATATTGAGCATGGCACCCCCGATTTTGAAGAGCTTGAGTTTCTTGTTCTGGATGAAGCTGATCGAATGTTGGATATGGGGTTGTGTGAGGATGTATTGAAGATTGTCAGCTGCTGCAATACAGATCGCCAGACACTGCTCTTCTCCGCAACACTCAACCACCGTGGCCTTTCCAAAATGATGGCTGGCATGCTGCGTGAGCCAGAAACCATCAAACTTAATACCGTTCGGGAACAGCATCAAAATATTCGCCAGCAGATTGTAGTGGCCGATGACAGCATGCACAAAGGTCGTTTAACTGCCTGGCTGCTGGGCAATGAGACCTTTGATAAGGCGCTGGTCTTTACCAATACACGGGTACAAGCTGATAAGCTGGGCAGTTATCTGCTCAGTAAAGGTCAGCGTATGGGTGTATTGCATGGTGATATGGAGCAGGATGAGCGCAATCGCATTATGCAGCTGTTGCGCCAGGGTATTATCAACGTGCTGGTTGCAACAGATGTGGCCGCCCGTGGGCTGGATGTAAAAGGGATTGATTTGGTAATCAATTTTGATATGGCTCGAAGTGGTAAAGAGCATGTGCACCGTATCGGTCGTACCGGACGAGCAGGTGAGGAGGGGCTGGCGATCTGCCTGATCAGCCCGCCGGAGTGGAACCTGATGGCCAGTATCGGGCGCTATCTGCGGATCGATTTTGAGCGGCGCACCATTGAATCTCAGCTGGGTAAATACAAGGGGCCGCAGAAGACCAAGGCTTCAGGTAAAGCGGCGGGTACAAAAAAGGCAAAAGAAAAAAAGAAAGAGAAAGAGGTTAAAGTCAAACAGCGTCATAGAGATAAGAAAAATATCGGCAAGCGCCGTAAGCCAACGGTTAAGATTGAAGACAAGCCCACGCCGAGCGGCTTCAAGCCGCTGATGAAGAAAAAGTAATGGACGACGCAGTATTGCTGGAAAAAGAGGATCTGGTCAGATTGGCCAAAACAGCGATGCCGTTTGGTAAATATAAAGGGTCTCTCTTAATTGATCTGCCAGAGCCTTATCTGTTGTGGTTTGCAGATAAAGGATTTCCCGAAGGTAAGTTAGGCCTGCTGATGAAGTTGTCGTTAGAGATTAAAATTAATGGCCTGACGCACCTAATTGAACCACTGAAAAACAGACCGACAGTTCACTGATGGCCATCAAATCAACAATCTTCAAAGCCGATCTGCAAATTGCAGATATGGATCGCAATTACTATCAACCTCATATGTTGACTATTGCGCGTCATCCCTCTGAAACAGACGAGCGCATGATGATCAGGCTGTTGGCCTTTGCGCTGCATGCTGATGAGTTGCTCTCGTTTGGTAAGGGATTGAGCGCTGATGATGAGCCGGATATTTGGCTTAAGGATTACAGCGATCAAATTCGCTTATGGATAGATGTTGGGCAGCCGGATGAAAAGCGTATTCGCAAAGCCTGCGGGCGAGCCAAACAGGTAGCTGTTTATTGTTACAGTGGACGAAGTGCAGATATATGGTGGGAACAAAATAGCAGTAAATTACAGCGTATTGATAACCTCAGCGTGATAAATATTCAGAATGATATCAGTAAACAGCTAGCTCTTTTGGCACAACGCAACATGCAACTACAGTGCACCATACAGGATGGCCAGATTTGGCTGGGGGATGATACGGAAACAGTACAGGTTGACTTGATGGTGTGGAAGCCGTGGAGTGAGACCGTAGCTTAGAGGCAGAAGCCATAAGGCAACTACCTCTAAACTTTGGAGGTTTATGAGGCTTTGCTGTTGCTGTCGACCTCTACCCCTTGGCTGTGCAGGTAGTCATCATAGCTGCCGCTGAAGTTAACGATGCCATCCGGCGTTAATTCGATAATGCGGGTTGCCAGTGATGAGACAAACTCACGGTCGTGGCTCACGAAGAGGATGGTGCCTGGGAAATTTTCCAGCGCCAGGTTGAGTGACTCAATCGTCTCCATATCCATGTGGTTGGTCGGCTCATCCATCACCAAAATATTGGGCAGTTGCAGCATCAGCTTGCCAAACAACATGCGGCCCTGTTCACCGCCCGAGAGGACGTTAACCGTCTTTTTGATCTCATCCTGAGAGAAAAGCAGTCGTCCGAGCGTGCCGCGGATCACCTGCTCATCATCGCTCTCTTTTCCCCACTGTTCCATCCAGTCGAAAAGGTTTGCTTTATCTGCAAAGTCGGCGGAGTGGTCTTGAGCGTAGTAGCCAATGTTGCTGTTTTCAGACCACTTCACAACGCCGTTATCGGGAGTCAGATCACCGACCAGGGTTCGCAGCAGAGTGGTTTTACCAATGCCGTTGGGGCCGATGATGGCGACGCGCTCGCCTACTTCAACCATCAAATCCAGTCCGCTAAAGAGAGGTTCTTCCTCAAAACCTTTGCTCACACCTTCCAGTTCCAGTGCTAGGCGAAATAGTTTTTTCTCCTGGTTAAAACGGATATAGGGACTAACTCGACTGGAGGGTTTGATCTCGTCCAGTTGGATTTTATCGATCTGCTTGGCGCGAGAGGTGGCCTGTTTGGCCTTGGATGCGTTGGCAGAGAAGCGGCTGACGAAGGTTTGTAGTTCGGCGATTTTGGCCTTTTTCTTGGCGTTATCGGCGTGCATGCGTTCGCGGATCTGGGTAGAGGCGATCATGTAGTCATCGTAGTTGCCAGGGTAGACACGGATCTCACCGTAGTCGAGGTCGGCCATGTGGGTACAGACGCTGTTTAGAAAGTGACGATCATGCGAGATGATGATCATGGTGCTGTTGCGCTTGTTAAGTTCACTCTCCAGCCAACGGATGGTGTTGATGTCGAGGTTGTTGGTTGGCTCGTCCAGCAGCATGATGTCAGGATCAGCAAACAGAGCCTGTGCCAGCAGCACCCGTAGTTTCCAGCCGGGGGCAACGGCGCTCATAGGGCCATTGTGTTGTTCCAGTGGAATATCCAGTCCCAGCAAGAGTTCTCCGGCGCGTGACTCTGCGGTATAGCCATCCATCTCGGCGAACTCGACTTCCAGGTCAGCTACCTTCATGCCCTCTTCTTCACTCATCTCTGGCAGTGAGTAGATGCGGTCACGCTCCTGTTTGACCGTCCACAGCTCAGCATGGCCCATGATGACAGTATCCAGTACTGTGAACTCTTCAAAGGCAAATTGATCCTGACGTAGTTTACCCAGGCGTTCGTTGGGGGCGATGCTGATGGAGCCAGCGGTGGGATCCAGATCGCCTCCCAAAATCTTCATAAAGGTCGATTTTCCACAACCATTGGCACCGATCAGGCCGTAGCGGTTGCCGCCACCAAACTTAACAGAGACGTTTTCAAACAGGGGCTTGGCCCCGAATTGCATTGTGATGTTGGCTGTAGAGATCAAGGCGCTTTCCAGTTTATAAAAAAACGCCCTGGCGAGTTAGGTCAGGGCGCTGAGAAGAAAAATAATTGACCATTATCTCATATCTTGTCGTCCTGAGAAGAAAAAAAGGGTGCGATATAGGAAAAGCTCTCCTAGAATGGGCAGCTATCTTAGTTTCAGTGAATAGCTTCTATGGATAAATTGAACCAAGTACTGCTGCACCCCAAAAACAGAGTGGGGGCAGATCTCGATGCATGGCTTTCTTATGTGGGTGGTGAAGGCTTACAAGTAGCCTTGAACGACCCTTCCAAATTGGTTCCTCTGGTTAAAGAGGCCAATCTCCCCGGATTAGGTGGGAGTGGGTTTCCAGTACACATTAAATGGGCGGCGGTTGCGGATCAAAAAGATGCACCGGAAAAATATCTGATTTGCAATGGCAATGAAGATGAGCCCGGTACCTTTAAGGATCGCGTGCTGCTGGAAGAGACGCCGCATCAAATTATTGAAGGGGCGACTATCGCTGCGCTGGCAACAGGGATCAATCGGATTGTCTTTTACATCAATCCCGATCTCAAAGGTTGTTGTGAGGCTATGCGTGCTGCAGTAGCGCAATGGCAGGAGTCAGAACTTGTTGAGAAAGTGGCTGCCGTGCTACAAAAGCCATTTGAGTATCGTGTGGTGCCAAGTTCGGGGCACTACATTGGTGGTGAGGAGACGGCTGCCATTGAGTCTGTTGAAGGAAAATTTCCTTTCCCTCGTGGTAAGCCGCCTTATCCCGCGCAGTATGGTGTGCATGGTTGCCCCACGTTGGTCAACAATATGGAGACCATGGCTAATGTAACGCATCTGGTGCGCAATGGAGTGCAGTGGTTCAAAGACCAGGGTATCGGCAAGGCAAGTGGTACCAAAATATTCTGCCTGAGCGGTGATGTGCTGAAACCGGGGCCTTACGAACTGCCGATGGGTACGCCATTGGAAGAGCTTATCTATAAATACGGTGGCGGAGTGCTGCTGGGTAAAAAGCTGAAAGCGGTATTTACCGGTGGCCCATCAAACACCATTCTTACCCCAAAGGATCTGGATGTGCCGCTGGATTTTGACTCTGTACGGGAGCGTCGCTCAAGCCTGGGAACAGGCGCGATGATTGTCATTTCTGAAGGAACCGGCATCGTCAAACGGGTTTCAGAATATGTCGATTTCTTTGCCCACTCCTCCTGTGGACAATGCCCTCCCTGCAAAACGGGTACTTATTATATATCTCAGCTACTGGACAAGATTGATACCGGTCGGGGAAGGCAGGCTGACCTGGAGTCGTTGGAAAACCTGTGTGAAATTTTACCGGGTAGTGGGCGGTGTCATCTGTTGGATGGTGCGGTAAAAGTGTTGGAAAGTTCTTTGTATCACTTCAAGGATGAGTATGAGCAGGCGCTTAGAAGGTAGCAATGCGCCTTCTGATTTTAGTAATTAATGGATTATGGATCTTATAAATAATCACTTATGGTTGGTTAAAAAAAGATATACGCAAGGTGGGTATATTATTTGACCTTGCGGTTCTCTTTTGCCATAGTGCGCGCTCTCTGAGAATTATTGCCCCGTTTTTTTTGGAGCAAATTCTCCCCCCAGATTTAATGGGAAGCCTATTGTTTCGGGCTGTGCGTGCAGTTTTTTAATACGTGCGGCTAAAGTTTTTTCTAAAAATATATCCTTGAGAGTACTTCACGGGAAGGCCTATGACTAAACAAGCAACAGCGCAAAAAAGCAATGTCGCTGAGCTTTCTGCAGGAAAGCCGAAGCGCATTGAAGAGCATATTATTGAGGTGGTTAGTGACTCTGGCGAAGGTGCCCAGAAGTGCGGCCAAACCTTCGGAACCGTTAGCGGTAAGATGGGTAACGGCGTTTGGACAGTGGAGATTATCCCTGCTGAAATCCAGCCGCCAGCCCGCTCCAAAGAGGGTGCCAGTGGTGTCCGTATCCGCCTCGGTTCCAAGTACATGACCAACATGGGTGATCAGGCTGATCTGGTTGTAGCTCTGAATGAACAGGTTCTCTACAACCGTATTGAAAACCGCGCCTTTCGTGAAGGAACAGTTGTTCTTCTAGAGAGCAAGTGGGGTGAGGATCCGCAACCACAGATTCGTGAGGACTATGCGAAAGCGGTTGCTGATTTCAAAGAGCGTGGCTTGATTGTTCATGAGCTGCCGCTTGAGAAAGAGTGCCTCAAGATTGTGAAAAATGCTCGTAAGGGTAAGAACATGTTTGTTCTTGGTATGCTCTGCCGCATCTACAGTCGTGATACGCAGCGCGCACTGGATGAGATTTCAACGGCCTTTGCCCGTAAGGGTGAGGCGGTTATCAAGCCAAACCATGATCTGTTCAAAGCCGGCTACCAGTATGCAGCCGAAAACCTGGACTACCACTACGAAGTTCCACCTGAGAAGGAAGGTATTCAAAACCCCACAATCGTAACCAATGGTAATACGGCTATCGGTCTGGGTGTCTTGGCCTCCGGCATGGATTGTTTGGCGATGTATCCCATCACGCCTGCAACCTCTGCTTCTCACTATCTGGCAGATGTTTTCCATCTGACCGGTGGTTTTATGCATCAGGCTGAGGATGAGATTGCAGCGGCTGCCTATGCGGTAGGTTCTTCCTACTCGGGCAAGACAGCGGTCACTATTACCTCTGGCCCAGGTATGGCGCTTAAGACAGAAATCTTAGGTTTAGCAGTGATGTGTGAGGTGCCACTGGTCGTTGTCAACGTTCAGCGTGGCGGCCCTTCGACCGGCCAGCCGACCAAAATCGAACAGGGTGATCTGCTTTCAGCGCTTTACAGTATGCCTGGCGATGCGCCCAAGATTATCATGGCACCTGCCACTATCTCTGAGTGCTTTCACTTTATGATCACAGCCCGTAAGCTGGCTGAGGCTTTCCGCACCCCGGTCATTGTTCTGACCGATGCCAACCTGGCTACCGCTGTGCAACCTTATGATCGTCCAGAGCCACAGGCTGAATGGCTTGCAGCACCGATTGATCAGTCTGAGTGGGATAAAAATATTCCAGCCTACGACTGGGATGAAGAGACCGGTATCTCGCCGCGTCCAATCCCTGGTCAGAAAGGCGGCGAGTATGTCTTGACTGGCTTGGCTCACACCAAGCGCAGTAAGGTGGCCTACGATTCCATGTCAAATCAGATCGGTTGTAACATGCGTAGCCGCAAGATGGCAGCCGTGGCTACTACCCTGCAAAAACCTGAGATCTATGGTGATAAAGAGGGTGATATTCTGATTATCTCATGGGGTTCTACCATGGGTGCTGTTCATGAGTCTGTGGATCGCATGCGTAAGGATGGTCATAAAGTTTCCAACGTCCACCTGCGCTTCCTGCATCCTTTTGAGAAAGACCTTCAAGAGATCTTTTCCAAGTTCAAGAAGGTGATGACCGTTGAGTTGAATTATAGTGATGAGCCTGATGCTCCACTTACCAATGATGCGACCCGCCGTTATGCTCAGCTGGCCACTATCCTGCGTAATCAGTTCGTGATGGATATTGATTGCTGGTCTATCGTGCAGGCAGCCCCGTTGCAGCCTGGAGTAATTACTGAGGCCGTTCTTGGTCGTCTTGAGAAACTGAATTAGGAGATTACGTCAATGTTCGGACTTAAAGCAGATTGGTCTCTAGACGTACAAGACCGTTATTTCACGATTGAAGATTATGAAGGCGCTCAGCCACGTTGGTGTACTGGTTGTGGCGACCATGGCGTATTGACTGCCGTACAAAAGGTGTGCCGTGAGGCACAGTTGGAGCCTGAAAAGATCGTCAATGTATCGGGTATCGGCTGCTCCAGCCGTCTACCGCACTACATGAAGACCTATGGCTTCCACGGCCTGCATGGTCGGGCACTGCCTTTTGCCTCTGGTGTCAAGGCGCGCCGTCCAGACCTGGACGTGTGGGTTTCTACCGGTGATGGCGACTGTTTCTCAATTGGTGGTTGCCATTGGGTACATGCAATGCGCTACAACGTAGATATGACCGTGCTGGTATTTGATAATGCTGTTTATGGTTTGACCAAAAAACAGAGTTCTCCTACCAGCCCATGTGGTCTTAAAACCAACACACATCCAACAGGTGCCTTTCTGCCAGCGCTGAACCCACTGACCGTTACCTTGGGTGTATCCAACGTATCCTTTGTGGCTCAGGTTGTGGATTGGAACCCACTGCTGGTTTATGAAACCATCAAAAAAGCACATGCACACCGCGGCACCAGCTTTGTTCGCATCATTCAGCGCTGCCCTGTCTTCGTAGAAGACGTGCACAAAGAGATGCAGAACGATCCTTCTCAGATTCTACTTCTGAAGCATGAGAACGGTATCCCAACCAATGAAGCGGTTGAGCGCATCTACCCGAACTCAGTAGAGCATGATCCATCCGATTGGAATGGTGCCATGGCGATAGCGCGTGATGAGAGCAAAGTGCCTTGCGGTCTGCTCTATCACAACCCGGATGCCCCAGTATATGACGACTGGAGCAACGTAGGTCTTAGCATGTCCGATGAGGACAAGCTCGCCGGTGTTAATAAGGCGCTTGACTCCTTCTCGATCTAAATAGTTACAGGCAGACTCTACGATATGACAGCACAAGCTATTAAAAAGCAGCCGGTGCAGGAACAAGAGCATAGCGCGGGAGGAGTACCTTTCCTCCCTGCTTCTGCTGATGCCTCAGATGAGCTGATGAGCACTCTGCGCCATTTTCATCTGGGTGAGCCAGGTGCTAAGTCCACACTTGGTAAAGTCAGCAGCGAATTCCTTCCCGTTTCATTGAACGGCTTTCGAGATGTTTCGAAGGTTAGATACGACTATCCGTTGTGTCTCTTTCCGGCAGGATCGTCAGGTGAAGTTTTGGCAAAGCCGATCTCCCGTTTTCTTGGGGATGCAGTAGATGGGTTTGCACCTGCCGCTGAAAATGCACGCATTCTTAAAGATAACCTTGCCTGGATTGAGCGTGAGCTATGCAGCAAGCTGCAAGGCAAAGAAGCGCCAGTCGATGCGGCTCCTCTGGTAGCTAATGCTGCAAAGGCGCTGCAGAAACAGCTTGATCTACAGGGTGAGCATGTTGACCGCCTGCAAGCTGATCTGGATCAGCTGGTAGCTGCCGTTGAGCCTGGTAGCCAGTTCCTGGGTTACGGGCGTTTGGCTGCGGTCTATCTGTTGCTTCACGTGGCGCGTTGTAAATCTGCTCCTCGCCGTGCAGCATTTAGTCAGGAAGTCTCTCAGCTAGCAGCTAGCATGAAAGGGCTGTTGGCTGTAGAAAAGAGCAAGACTGCTGCTTCAAGGAAATCAACGGCGCTTAAGCAGAGTATTGGTGGATCCAATAGTTTCTTCAATGCGACTGCAATGTCGAAGATGATGAATCACTCACAGGGTTCAGCATCAATGCCTGCTGCACGGCGTAAACGCATTGAAGCTGCATTAGAAATTCTTGAGGCCTATCAGGCTGATCTTGTATTGGTTCGAGCTGTGCATGCCGAAAAGTTGGGTGAAACATTGCTGGCAGATGCGGCTGATTTTGAATCAGTTAGCAATATTGATCCTTGCTCAGTGGCTGCTGCTACCTTTGATGCAGAAGCTGAAAAGCTGGCTAAGGTCTTTGCTGCTGTACGTATTGCCAGACTTGAAAGCAGAGATGCTTACAAGCCTGCAATCCATGATGCCTGGTTTAATAATTTTGGCTGGGAAGGCTTTTCGCAAGAAGAGCTGCTACTGATACCGACCGTTGTCGCCATTGAGAATGCCAACAATGTTGCGAGCACTGGCCTCTCTTCTTTTTCACAGCTGCTGAGTTCTGGCCGCCCAGTGCAAATATTGGCACGGGTGCAGGCGCACAATAACCCGGCGGCGGCTGAAGGCGAAGATCCATTCCAACGCTTCCGCGTTGAGCTGGGCTATCTTGGCATTAGTCACCGTCAAGCTGTGGTTGCTCAATCTTCTGCTGCTCGCTATGAGCATCTGCTGGAGCAGTACGGTCTAGCGCTTGATGCTACCCGTACAGGTTTGCATCTTGTTAGCACCGGCGTCAAATCATCTGAAGGCGGTAGCCTTGATCCATGGTTTGTAGCCAGTGCTGCACTGGAAGGGCGCGCCCATCCATTCTTTCTGATCAATCCAGATGCTGGCGATGATTTCGCTTCCCGTATGGACTTCAGTAGTAATCCTCAGGCTGAACATGACTGGCCGAATCACGACTATAGCTATATCGATGCGGATGGCAAAACAGTTAATGCTGAACTCTCGTTCACCTTTGCTGATTATGCTTTGTTGATTCCAAGCCTAAAGGATCACTTTGCAGTGGTTACAGAGGGCAATAGCTCTGATGATTTGGTGCCGGTTGCACAGTGGTTAGCTTTGCCTGACGAAGAGGCTAACAGCAAGGTGCCTTTCATCTGGGGTGTGAATGGCAAGGATGTCATGCAGCGCCTTGTAATCTCTCGCGCATTGATAATGGCTTGTCGTGATCGCCGCAATTATTGGCGCACGCTTCAGGAGCTGGCAGGTGTTCGCAGCCGCTATGTAGAGCTGGCCACACAGAAGGCCAGCGAAGAGGCTCAAGCTGCTGCAGCAGCTGAACTCGAAGCCATGCGTGAAGAGCAGGTTGAAGAGCTGGAACGTGTTCGTACCGAAACTGCAGGTGAGGCATTGGGCCGGCTGGCTGATGTCTTGGTTGGTCTGGATCTCTCTGCGGCTATGCCGGCTGCCACTGGCGCACCAGCTGTTGCTCCGGCGGCACCTGCTGCTGCACCAGTAGAAGATGCTGCTCCAGCTGCTGCTGAGCCTGAAGCTGCCCCTGAGCCTGAAGAGGAAGAGGTAAGCTTTGACGATCCATGGATCGAAACGATTCTCTGCACCAGTTGTAATGACTGTATCAATCTCAATCCGCAGATGTTCGTCTATGACGACAACAAGCAGGCCTACATTGCAGACGCAAATGCAGGTACCTATGCACAGCTGGTTGAGTCAGCAGAGTTCTGCCCCGCAAACTGTATCCATCCTGGTAAACCACTGAACTCAAGTGAGCCAGATTTGGATGATCTGATTAAGCGAGCAGAAGCGTACAACTAGGGAATACTGGTTGGGAGTAAGACGTGGGACGAATCAACCTCCGGTTGGGTCTTTCCACCTCTTCCCCTGACTCCCTGACAACGAAGCGAATATCAAATGTCATTTGATCTCGGAACATTATTTTCTGCACCGGGCATCATGCTCGGCTTGGGACTGTTTTTTGGTGTTGTCCTTGCGGTGGCCTACCGATACCTAAAGGTAGAGGAAGATCCGCGCATTGACGATACTGAAGACTTACTCCCTGGCACCAATTGCGGTGCTTGTGGTGAGCCTGGTTGCCGTGCCTTCTCTGAGAAATTGGTCTCAGGTGAGGTTGAGCCCAGCTTGTGTACAGTGGCAAGCCCTGATGCACTTGAAAGCATTGCAGAATATCTCGGTGTAGATGCCGGTGAGCAGAATAAGCGAGTAGCGCGGTTACGTTGTGCCGGTGGTATAGCAGAAGCACATCAAATTGCAGAGTATAAAGGCTTTGATGGTTGCCGGGCTGCAGACATGGTCTCAGGTGGTGGTAAAGGTTGTTCCTGGGGCTGCCTGGGGCTTGCTGACTGCGAGGTTTCCTGCACCTTCGGTGCTATCATAATGAATGATAACGGCTTGCCAAAGGTAGAGATTGATCTTTGCACTGCCTGTGGTGACTGTGTCGATGCCTGCCCACGAGATCTGTTTGAAATTCTACCGCTTAACGAAAAACTCTACGTTCAATGCAATAATCCATTAGCTGGTGATGATGCCGTAGCTTTATGCACCGTAGCTTGTGATGCCTGTGGCCGTTGTGCTTCAGATGCCGAGCCAGGTGTAGTTGTTATGGAGAACAATCTGCCGATAGTGCATTTTGATCTCGGTGACGCAAAGCCGAAAGCCACTTACCGTTGCCCAACAGGCGCGATAAAGTGGGTGGAAGGTAACCAGTTTGAAGAACATAGCCAAGACAAGAGCCAGAAACGACATGCCTAGTAACGACACCATGGCCATTCGCCTGTATCGGCGTTTATTTGTTTCTTCCAACAAAGCAGTAAAGGAAGATGGAATTGAGACCGTCCTGGATGGGAATACAGCGGTTGCTGTAACCGAAGCAGGCATTTCAGGAGCTGCTGCACTGGGTAGTACCTTTCCTGGTGACGGCGCCAACCAAGCGTGGCGATCTGAACAGGAGCAACGTGATACCGATGCCTTCGGTGGATTGGTTGCCTCTTGTGAAACCGATGGGCCGCGTGGGACGCTGGCTGCCGCTATGGGGCTCTCCATGTCTGGAGCGCGAGCTACTGCTTTTGTCTCAGGGCAGGATGTCTCAACTGTTCAGGATCTACTGCGCACCGCAGCTGCTCGCCACCTTCCGCTGGTTGTTCATCTTGAGAACAGCGCTATCTCAGGCCAAGGTCCGGCTCTGGGTACAGGGCATGAGGCGTTTCATCTGTGCGCAGATACAGGTGTCTTTACGCTGATTGCATCTTCTGTTCAGGAAGCTGTCGATTTCTCATTGATTGCCCGACGTGTCGCTGAACGTGCGTTGGTGCCCGGTGTTGTGGCAATGGACGGTGAGCAAACTGCCCGTTCGTTGCAAAATGTCCGGCTGGCATCACAGGAGCTGGCAGAGCGTTTTATTGGCGCTGCTGATGCAACCATTTCAGCACCCACTGGTGCACAAAAGATGCTGTTTGGTGAGACTCGCCGCCAAGTGCCCAATTGGCATGATCTAGACAACCCCGCGATGCATGGTGCGTTGCAAGGTTCTGAGGTTTACTCCCTGGGCGCCATTGGCCAAACGGCCTTTTTTGAGCAGCATGTTGGTGCCATTCTGCAAGAAGCGATTGCCGATTTTGCAGAACAGACAGGCAGAAATTATTCCACCGTATCAAGTTATGAATTAGGCACAGATGCAGCAGAGTGGCCTCACTACTCAACGGATGATGCCAAACTGGTGTTGGTAGCACAGGGTTCAGTTATTGAAACTGCAAAGGCCGTTGCAGCAAATATTCTAGCTGAAACAGAACAGCGGGTTGGCGTAGTTGGTATACATTCTGTGCGCCCATTCCCTTCAGCTGAAATCATTCGCCTGTTGCGCGGGCGAACAAATGTTGTGGTATTGGAGCGCGTTGAAACGCCTTTGGCAGGTGATGCTCCGTTGACACGCGAGATACGCGCTGCCTTCGATCAGGCGCAGGAGAATAGTTGCTACGGTGAGCAAACTCACCCCGGCATTCCTGTAATGGATAAAAAGGCAAGACCTCGCCTGCGCACCGCTATCTATGGTGTGGGTGGTCAGCCTGTAAGGGGTGCAGATCTGATTGCCCTATGTAAAGAGGTTGATCAACTGAATGGCTCTCGCCACTATCTGGGTGTTGATCTGGCTCAGACATCAACGGGTTATCCAAAACGTCAGGTTTTGCTGGATAATCTGAAGCGTGCCTATCCTGAAATGGCTAAACAGGGCCTGCGTGCAAAATCATCCGCGCCAGACCTACGTCCTGAAAATGCATTGACCATTGCAGTCCATCGCATGACCGGTCAAGGTGGTGAAGGGCTGATTGATGAGGCTGGAAACTATCTGCATCTGCTGCTTGGTGGCCAACTCCGTAGCCGTACCGGCCAGAGCTGGGAACGTTGGGGTGCATCTTGTTCTGATGTTGTGACGCATGCTGCTTCAGGGTTACTGGATTCTGGAGATGATGCCACCGTCGACTTTTCTGTTATAGCTGCAAAACGTCCTAATCCACTACTGAAGCCACATGCTAATGTGCGTGATGGTGGTGCTTTGATGGTGTTGTCAGCAGGTACTGATAAGGCTGTGTGGCAAGGGCTTTCAGCTGAGACACGCGCAGCAGTTAAACAAAAGAATTTGACCCTTTATGCTGTGATGCCACGTGGCAAAGATGCCAAGGAACCGGGTATTCCAGCGGCTGATCTGACTCGTGAGCATCTATTAGGCGCACTTTTTAAGGCGTTATTGGATGCAGAGGTGGTCGATGTGAAAGCGCGTCGTCTTATTCCTGCTCGTGAAGAAGCGCTGGATAATTTCGCTAGTGAGGTGAGTGGCCCACTGCTGGCTTCATTCCAAACTGGCATGGCAGCAGTCCGAAAAGTTGACTGTGCAACACTGAGTGAGCCTGCCCAGAAAGCATCTCAAGCTGATGCAACGCCTATAGCTGTGCGTCAACTGAAATCTAAAAATGAACGCCATGACAGCCTGCCCAGGTTTTGGGATCAGGTGGGTATTCTGTATCGCAAAGGCGAGGCAAATACACAGACTGCCGATCCGTACACTACAGCAGGTACTGTACCGCCGTTGACCTCCACCTTTCGTGACCTAAGTGATACCCGTCGCATGCTGCCTGCATTTGACCCTGCTGATTGCTCGGGCTGCGGAAAGTGCTGGACCAGCTGTCCTGACAGTGCCATTGGTGCGGTTGCTGTTGCTCCCGGTGCACTGATCGATGCCGGCATCAAGATTGCGGGTGGCGATACGCTACGTCCAAATGGTTCCAAGCTAGCTGGACGTATCTGTAGTCAGGTTCGTACAGGCAAAGCCAAAAGTGGCTCTGCGGGTACGCTACTGGAAGAGGCCTATGGCTGGTTGCAGGAGAAGATGCCACTGCCTGAGGATCGTAAACAGGCGATGGATGATGCCTTCAATGCCGTCCATATCAGAATTGGTTCTCTCCCTGTAGCTGTTACGGCCCCTTTCTTCACTGACCGTGAAACTGAGAAAAAAGACAGTGGTGCGCTACTTGCACTGGCGGTAAATCCTAACGCCTGTAAGAACTGCGGCATCTGTGTCTCGGTGTGTGAGCCGGGCGCAATGAAGGCCGAGAAGCAGGATGAGGCTCGTCTACAGCAAGCGCGTGAGATTTGGGATATCTGGGGAACAACCCCTGATACACCTTCAGAGATTATTGAAAAGGTCAGCGATAACCCAGAGATTGGTCCAATGGCCGCTGTGATGTTGTCACGCTTCTGCTCCATGGCTGTGGCGGGTGGCGATGGTGCTGAGTCAGGCTCTGGCGAGAAGATCGCTGTCCGCATGGCACTGGCTGCAACTGAATATCAGCAACAACCGCTGCTGCACAACTTTACTAAGGATGTTGCAGAAACACTGGAACGACTCAAAGCTCAGATCCGTGAGGAGATGGCTTCAGCTCTGCCAGTAAATAATCTTGATGCATTGACGGCTGGTCTGGATCAGCTCAAAGATGGCATTGTTGATGTCGGTGATCTGACAAGCAGTATTGAAACCTCCGTAGAGGAAGGCAATGTCAATGCCGTTCATCTGCGTCGGCTTATTGATCTTGCCAAAGCGTTGGGTGAGCTGCACTGGCGATTGACTGAAGGTGAGACTGGATTGGGTCGCTCGCGCTTTGGCCTGGCCATTGCGCCGGGGTCTGTTGCGTCTTGGGCCGGAACCTTCCCAAATAACCCATTTCAGGTGCCTGTAGCTGTAGATACTACAGGTGATACGGGACAGATGGCAGCAGGTTTGTTGCAAGGTCAGCTGCGCGAGTCAATAGATACGCAACGCCTGCTTCGCAGCGCTAAATTAGAGCTAGACCAGCCAACAGGTATTCAACAGCTGCGCGCTGAATTAGATGCTTTAAGCTGGCAGGATCTGAATGACCAAGAACGAGCACTCTGCCCACCACTGTTGCTGGTTGGTAATGATGAAGCTTTGGCCGGTCGTGGATTCTCACAGATTGCCTGGCTGTTGAAATCTAAACTGCCGGTTAAAATTTTGGTGCTTGCTGATCTGGGTCTTGGCTTGGATGGTGGTGATCTAACAGATGCTGCTTTGGCATCAGCACGTGATCCAAAAGCTGATCTCGGATTGATGGCAATGGCGCAACGCGGTGCTTATGTGGCTCAGACCTCTGTAGCCGCATCAGGACATTTTCGCCAAAGCGTACGGGAAGCTCTCAAATATAAAGGGCCTGCACTGATCCATGCGCATGTGCCTAGTCCAGCGCGACATGGCTTCTCTGTAAACCAGACAATGCAGCAGGCGGAGCTAGCACTAAACAGTCGTGCTTTTCCACTGTTCCGTTATAACCCAGCAGCCGAGGGTGTATTTGGCTCGCGCATCACGCTGGAAGGCAATCCAGAGTTAGAGATGCCTTGGGTTGCGAATGAGAATGGCACGCCATTTACACCTGCGCAGTGGGCATTGAGTGAACGCCGTTTTACGGGCCGTTTTGCGCCAATCACCAATGAAGACCCTGCACCGACAGCGCTGGATGCCTGGTTGGGGCTGGAGAATGAAGCACGCCAGGGTAAAACACCATTTATATTGGTATCGGAAGATGGTGGTGAAGAGCAACGAATCCGGGTCGATGCTGAGTTGGCTGCTGAGATTGTTGAGCGCGCTCAAACCTGGCGTACCTTGCAGGAACTGGCCGGTGTTAAGACGCCATTTGCCGCAGCTATTACCCAGGCTGCTGAAGAGAATCTGACAAAAGAGCATGAGGCCGTATTGGTGGCCTTGAAGAGCGAGCACCAGCAGCTAAGCAGTGCGCAGCAGAGTGGCGCGCAGACAGAAGCATCTACCCGCGTGCGCGAGCAGTTGTTAAAGCTGGCAGGTTATTAAGATACGGGAGAGTTATTGCAGAGAGGTTGTGTTGTTTCTCATTGCGGATAGCTTAAACAAATTTACCGACAACTTGAGTGAAAGCCTATGAACTTACATGAATATCAAGCTAAGAGTCTGTTCGCAGAGTACGGGATTCCCGTGCCTGTTGGACAGATGATTGACTCAGTAAACGATGTTGAATCGGCTGCAAATGCCATTGGTGGTGACGCCTGGGTGGTTAAGGCACAGATCCATGCGGGTGGCCGTGGTAAAGCGGGCGGTGTAAAGCTGGTTAAAAGCATTGATGAGCTGAAGACAGAAACAGATAACATGTTGGGAAGTAGCCTGGCTACCTTTCAGACCCATGGTAACAAGCTCCCAATTAGCCAAGTGCTGATTGAGCAGACACTGGATATCGATCGTGAACTCTATCTGAGTGCTGTGGTTGATCGTGCAACCGAGCGTGTGGTCTTCATGGCTTCTGCCTCTGGTGGTATGGATATTGAAGAGGTTGCAGAGGCAACCCCTGAAAAGATCGTAACCGTTTGTGCCGATCCTGCTGCAGGGCTTCAGCCTTACCAGTGTCGTCAAGCGGCATTCAAGATGGGTCTTGAAGGCAAGCAGGTTGGTGCGCTGACTAGAATCATGACCGGTCTCTACCGACTGTTTGACGAAAAAGATATGAGCCTGGTTGAGATCAACCCGCTGATCGTAACCGGCGACGGTGACCTGCTGGCACTGGATGGCAAGATCAACATCGATGACAACGCCCTCTACCGTCGTCCAGATCTGCTGGAGATGCGTGATGAGAGTCAGGAAGATGCCCAAGAGTGTGAAGCTCAGAAGCATGACCTCAACTACATCACCCTCGATGGCAACATCGGCTGCATGGTGAATGGCGCAGGTCTGGCTATGGCGACCATGGATCTGATCAAACTGCACGGTGGCGATCCAGCTAACTTTCTGGATGTTGGCGGTGGTACCACTGCTGCGCGCGTAGCGGCTGCTTTCAAACTGATCCTGAGTGATTCAAAGGTTGAGGCCATTCTGGTCAACATCTTTGGCGGCATCGTTCGTTGTGATCTGATTGCGGAAGGCATTATCGCAGCGGTTAAAGAGGTTGGGATTTCAATCCCCGTTGTTGTCAGACTGGAAGGCACCAATGCACCGCAAGGTCGGGAGCTACTGGATCAGAGTGGTCTAAATCTGATCTCTGCTGAAGGTCTGACCGATGCGGCTAAGAAAGTCGTTGCCTCTGTCGCCTAACCAATAGTTGCGTATTATCGATGTCGGTTATGAAGATCAGAGCAAAGGCTCTATTTACCGGCATCACCATTGTATTACTGGGAATGGCTCTGACAGGATGTTCAGGAGAGCCAACTGAAGCTGAACTGAAAAAAGTGCTTCAATCTGAGATGGACGGGGCCAATGAGCTGGCGCAGACCATGTTAGGAAAAGAAGCAGGTGCAGAGGTCGCGACGACGATCCATGCCCTCGACAAGCTCAACTGCAAGTTGAGCGAAGTGGAAGGCAAGCAGGAGTATCGTTGCAAGGTGGAGATGGATATAACCTATCCTCCTGCCAAGCGCCAGAAGCGGAAGGCCAGTATACGAATGGTGAAAGAAGATAATGGTTGGATGATTGTTAAGAGTTTTTAGTCATCTGCCACGACTTTAGCTGAATGCTGATACAGGAATCTTAAAATGAGTATTTTGATCAATAAAGACACCAAGGTTGTCGTCCAGGGTTACACTGGAAAGCAGGGTACCTTCCACGCCGAACAGGCTATTGCATACGGCACCAATATCATTGGTGGTGTAACTCCAGGTAAAGGTGGTCAGTCCCATCTGGATCGTCCTGTGTTCAACACAGTGGCAGATGCTGTTGATGCGACTGGCGCTGATGCCAGCATGATTTATGTGCCACCTGCCTTCGCTGCAGATGCCATTCTGGAAGCAGCTGATGCTGGCGTTAAGGTTATCGTCTGCATCACCGAGGGTATTCCGGTTGTAGATATGCTGAAGGTGAAAGCTGCACTACGTGGCCACAACAAGCCTTACCTGATTGGCCCTAACTGCCCAGGTGTTATCACCCCAGGTGAATGTAAGATCGGCATCATGCCAGGTGCCATTCATCAGCCAGGTAAGATCGGTGTTGTTTCTCGCTCCGGTACCCTGACTTATGAAGCTGTGCGTCAGACCTCTCTGACCGGTCTGGGCCAGTCCACTTGTGTTGGCATTGGTGGTGATCCAATCCACGGCATGAACTTCATCGATTGCCTTACCCTGTTCCAGGAAGATCCACAGACCGAAGGTATCATCATGGTCGGTGAGATCGGTGGCAGCAAAGAGGAAGAGGCCGCTGAGTTCATTAAGGCTAATGTCACTAAGCCTGTTGTCTCCTACATCGCAGGTCTGACTGCGCCTCCAGGACGTCGCATGGGCCATGCTGGCGCCATCATCTCTGGTGGTAAAGGTACCGCTACCGATAAAATCGCTGCGCTTGAAGCTGCTGGCGTGACTGTCTCTCGTTCACCTGCTGATATGGGTGAGCATATGGCTAAGTTGATGAATGGCTAATAGGCTGTCCGCAGGGTGACCGTTATACCCATTACCTGGGCATAAAGGGTCATCCTGCGTCCTGATAACTGGCAACCGTTTTAATATGAATCTATTCCGGCAAATAAAAAACAGCTTCAGTAGCAGCCTTGGCAGCTTTGATCACGGGGTGCATCCCGGTCATCATAAAGAGCAGACCGAGCAGCTTTCAATTCAACGCTTGCCTTTCGGTAAGCGTTTTGTGATACCGCTCGGCCAGCATATTGGCGCACCAGCCACCCCGATTGTGCAGACTGGTGATGCGGTGAAGCGTGGTCAGATGATCGCTGAGCCAGGTGGCTTTGTCTCTGTCGCACTGCATAGCCCGGTTACAGGGCGCGTTACGAATATTGGCTCAGAGCGTTATGCCGATGGTACTTTCCAGAATGCGATTGTAATTGAAGCTGACCAGTATGATTCTCAGCAGATGGACGTTAATCCTATCGAATGGGAGAGTCTGTCAATTGAAGATTTCATTGGCGAGGTGCAGAAGGCAGGAATCGTGGGCATGGGTGGTGCGGCATTCCCTTGCCATGTGAAGTATGCCATTCCAGATGGTCATAATATCCGTTATCTGTTGATCAATGGCGCAGAGTGCGAACCCTATCTGACCAATGACCATCGTCAGATGGTGGAGCAGACTGAACTGTTACTTTCTGGCGCTGAGATTGTTCGTCAAAAGCTGGGCGCTGAAGAGATCGTTATTGGTGTTGAGGAGAACAAGCCTGATGCAGTGAAGGCATTGCGAGATGCCATCAAGCCTGGGCAACCTGTCCGAGTAGTGCCGCTTGAGGTGAAATATCCGCAGGGCGCTGAGAAGATGCTGATCAAATCCGTATTTGGCGTTGAGGTTCCAGCAGGCAAACTGCCTCGTGATGTTGAGGTAGGTGTCAATAATGTCGGCACCATCATTGCCATCGCTGAATATTTTCAAGCAGGTAAGCCATTGATTGAGCGTGTCGTTACGGTCTCTGGCCCCGGTGTTAACTATCCGGCTAACCTGGTTGTGCCGCTTGGTACCCCGATACGCGAGGTGCTTGATTTTGCCGGTGGCCTTACTGACGAGACACGCCAAGTTGTGCTGGGTGGCCCAATGATGGGTGATTCGATCGCCGATCTTGATGCGCCGATGATGAAAGGCAGCTCCGGTGTATTGGCGCTGACTGATAATGAGACCGAGCGTCCGCAGGAATACAATTGTATCCGTTGCGGCCGTTGTGTTGAGGCTTGCCCCTATTTTCTAAATCCAGCTCGTTTTGCACGTCTGGCAAAATCACGCATGTATGAAGAGATGGCCGAATCCTACAATGTTATGGATTGTGTAGAGTGTGGTTGCTGCACCTACTCATGTCCATCAGGCATTCCAATTGTGCAGCATATTCGTACCGCTAAAGATCATCTGCGATCAATGAAGGGGAAGGTTCAGTGACACAGAAAGATCCAAAACTTCTAATTCAGCCTGGGCCGCAACTGCGGCAGCAGATGACTACCCCGGTCGTAATGCGCGACGTTTGGTACGCGCTAACACCTGCAACCTTGGCAGGCATCTGGTTCTTTGGCTTGGGTGCTCTTCTGGTGCTGCTGGTAACGATAGCCGGCGCAGTTCTGACTGAATGGTATTTTGCACCCGAAGAGAAACGAAATTATTTCATTGGTGATGGCACAGCCATTTTGACTGGCTGGCTGTTGGGGCTTACCTTGCCGCCTGCACTACCGTTATGGATGGCCTTTGTCGGTGGTGTAGTAGCCGTTGGTGTGGGAAAGACCATGTGGGGTGGTATGGGTGCAAACCTATTTAACCCCGCTCTGGTTGGTCGTGCATTTCTACTAGCCACCTTCCCGATTGCAATGACCACCTGGACGGCTCCGGGAGACTTTTTCACTATTCCATCGTCGGTTTTTGCACTGCCGTTGATGCAGGGTGTAGTGGATACGGTTACTCAAGCCTCGCCATTGGGTTTGATGAAGTTTGATTATATTGATACGCCATTTCTGGATCTGTTGTTTGGTAACACCTCCGGCTCATTGGGAGAGACCAGTGGGCTGCTGCTGCTTCTTGGCGGCATCTATCTTTGGTGGCGACGCGATCTCGATTGGCGTATTCCAGTTGGCATTCTTGGTACTGCAATCCTTTTCTCGCTGATACTGTTTATGGTTGATGCTGATAAGTATCCTGGCCCCATGTTTACTACTTTTTCTGGTGGTATGCTACTTGGTGCCTTCTTTATGGCGACTGACCCGGTTACTTCACCGCTCACCCCAAAGGGAACATGGATCTTCGCAATTGGTGTTGGCTTTTTGTGTGTGCTTATTCGTGTCTTTGGTGGGTTTCCAGAGGGAATGATGTACGCCATTCTGCTGATGAACGCCGCAACACCTTTGATTGATATATACACCCAGCCACGGGTATTTGGGCGGGAGCTGGATTAAATGAGTGAAGATAAATTAGAGCAAGATCCCGGGCCAGAAGAGCCAAGTCCAATACGCCTGATTGGCACGCTTGCCGTTGCAGGATTGGTCTCAGGGGTTATCATCGTTGCAATCTATCTGGCTACCTTTGAGACCATCAAAGAGAACAAGGCGCGTGAGTTGCGTGAGTCTGTTTTTCGGGTGCTTCCAAATGTTACCAAGATGCAGAAGCTTCTGCTTAAAGAGGGCAAGCTGGTTGTCTCTTATGAGGAAGAGAAGGACGAAAAACCCATTTATGCGGGTTATGATGATAGTAATAAATTTATGGGGTATGCCATCCCAAGCGATGGCCCTGGATTTGCCGATACCATCAGTGTGCTTTATGGCTATCGACCATCAGATCGCAAGGTGATTGGTATGTGGATTCTCGCTAGCCGTGAAACCCCCGGACTGGGTGACAAGATCTATAAAGATGCTGCGTTTGTGGCGAACTTCGATGATCTGGCCATCGAACCCCCCATCGTTGCGACGAAGAAAGGAAAATCTAAACCCAATGAGATTGATGCGATCACAGGCGCAACTATTTCCTCAGTAGCGGTGGCAAAGATTATCAATAAGGGTAATGACTATTGGGCATCCAAACTTAAGCCAGGCATGGCGCCTGCCTATGAAGAGCCGGTAGCTCCCGCTGCATCACCTGAGGCTGAAGAGGCTCAAGCGCAGTAGCTGACCTTCGAGAAATTATCGACTTACTTTAGAAGCACTAATCATGGCTAAAGAACAACACGCATACGAAGAATTTATGAAGGGCCTCTGGCGCGAAAACCCTGTTTTCGTGCAGGTGTTGGGGTTATGTCCACTGCTTGCGGTGACCAACTCTGCCATCAATGGGTTGGCAATGGGCCTGGCTAGTTTTTTTGTACTGCTTGGCTCCAGTATTTTGGTTTCACTGCTCAAAAAACATATCCCCAAGCAGGTACGTATCTCCTGCTTCATTATCATCATCGCTACCTTTGTTACCGTTGTGGACTATTCACTAGCGGCGATGTTGCCTGTTTTGCACAAAGAACTGGGTGCCTTTATTCCACTGATTGTGTGTAACTGTTTGATCTTGGGGCGCATGGAGGCATTTGCATCACGTAATACCTTACGTATGTCGATTGCCGATGCTTTCGGAATGGGTGCGGGTTTTCTCTATGCCCTGGTCGCATTGGGTGGTGCACGAGAGATCCTGGGTGTTGGTGAGTTCTTTGGTATCTCCCTGTTTGGACCAAATTTTGACCCATGGGTCATCATGATCTTGCCGCCTGGTGGATTTATTACACTTGGTGTGATGCTGCTTTTCTTCAACTGGATTGAACAACGAAAGATCAATCTTGATAAGCAGATAGCAGCTGAAGAGGGAGCAAACTGAGATGGGTGATTTAGGTTGGATTTTCATCAGCACACTGCTGATCAATAACTTCGTACTGGCCTACTTTCTTGGACTCTGCCCTTTTCTGGGTGTATCCAATAAGCTGGAGGTCTCATTTCGCCTCGGTCTGGCAACCATCTTTGTCATGGTTGTTACCGCGCTATGCGCCTGGGTTCTGAATACCTATGTTCTGATCTATGCACCTTATCTGCGCTTGATCAGTTTTATTGTGGTGATCGCCAGTGTTGTGCAGCTCATTGAAATGGCGATCAAAAAGCTAAGCCCAACGCTTTTCCGCGCCTTGGGTATCTTCCTGCCATTGATTACCACAAACTGCGCAATCCTCGGGCTCGCTATCTTTGCCACCAATAAAGGCTATGGCCTCTGGGAAGGACTGGTCTATGCTTTAGGTGCAGGTATGGGTTTTACCCTTGCTATTGTGCTTATGGCTGGTCTACGTCAGGAGTGTGAGAAAACCATGGAGATGCCAAAGCTGATTAGAGGCTTCGCATTCAACATGATTATATCCGGTATCCTATCCATGGCCTTCATGGGCTTTGCGGGCTTATTTAGCTCCAGCTAATTAGGGGTTACGTTATTATGGGTGACATCTCAGCTCCCCCCACACTATTTGGAATCCTTTTCGGCATTATTGTACTCTCAGCCCTTTGTGCTGGGTGGGTGTGGTTTCAGATGTGGTTGAATAAGCAGGATCCTGCAAAGCCAAAGTTCGAGACAAAGGGTTGCGGGTGTCACACCACTAAATCCAAGTGTGTTGAGAATAAAGTGAAGAAAGCACAAAAGATTTGAACTAATCGAATCAACATTCTTAAATGTCCAAAACCCTGCTCCAATAGCCGGGTTTTTTTGGTCTATAGTCTATTGGAAAGGAGAAGTAAGAAGGCTTTATTACAGCCTGCTGAGTTTAATTCATCATATTGCCAAAGCAAATGATGAAGATGTAGCTATCGGATTAATCATCTGTGAGTTTAAGTAATGCTTAAGTGGAAACGTAAGTTGAGTGTGGGCATTGAACCTCTTGACCTTCAACACCGCTATTTTATCGGGTTGCTTAATCGCATTTCAGAAGAGCTGGATGGCCCTGATAAAGAATATCAATCCAGATTGATTGATGAGCTTTACAAGTTTGCCCAGTTGCATTTTGAAGGCGAAGAGAACTATATGTATCAGATCGGTTATCCCGATCTTGAAAAGCATCGACAAGAACACCTCAAACTTTTAGAAACACTTCACGGGCAAATGGGGCAGTATCTTACAGATATCATTGCTGGCGAAGAGATTATTAGCTATTTATCAGAGTGGTTTGGCCGCCATTTGGCTCAAGACGATCATGAGCTAGGTGCTTTTGTGAAGCAGCAGAAATTAAATGTATCCAACTAAAGTAGCACTGTTATTAGGAATGTGGTGGCAGCGCTAAATTCTCCCTCCGCGTAAAGATAGAAGAGCCTGATGTTACAGCTGCTGCATGTCAACTGGCTTGTCGAAGGCAATTGCTTGGGTTTATTTTACTAAGATAGGCCACGCTCTAGTTATTTGATATTTCTCATTCAGAATGGTTTTCTATCTCATATGCTGTATGGATGGTTATTGGCAAGTTAAGAAGTATGGAAGATCTTCGGGGCGGTAGTTGTGCAGTACCCCCATTGCATCCAACGCAGTCAACAGAAAGCCGGTTGCAGTAATATGCCCGAGGCCGCCCTGCATACAACTGGATTCTCCGAAATTTGCACAGCTGTCTCTACGCGTGTCAGGGTAGTGAAGCAGTGTGGGGACAGGATCTGCGCAGTGGTTGCCATGTACTGAGTTTGTTGAGTGGTCACCTGAAACGCCAATTACAAGGTTAGCGGAGAGTAGCGGCGATAAGGCTTTATCAAGCCGCCCAAGAAAGTCACGCTTCTCTGTGGGCATCAGGTCATGTGCGCAGATGTCAGGTGCCTTAATGTGCAGAAACACCACATCATGATCCTTAAGTGCGGTTTTCGCAGCAGAGACTTTTGCAGCTAAATCAGTATCAGCAAGCGCAGTAAATTTAGGTTTTGTAATTACTGTATATTCAAATAGTTTGCCTAATCCGCAAACGCTGCTTTCTCCAGCTATCAGTGCTGCTTTGAGTCCAATGTGATTTATGATGTTGCGGCTTTGGTGAAGCATACCTGCGCCACGGGTAATGATGCCATTAGCAGGTAGCAGTCCCTGCTGTTTGCGTTGCTGATTAATGGGGTGATTTTCCAGTCGACTATGTGCTTCTTTAATGAAGCAGTTGATTGCATTTGCGGTGCGAATGGCAGCAGTGTCATCTGGATTCAATGGTGTGCTTTTTAGTGCTTTATCAAGGTTGCATGTGTCGTCTGGGTCAGTGTCGGTAATCTCTTCTGATAGATTATTTCCTGATAATTTTAAGACAGCACGATGCTGTGTGGCAGGTTTTAAGGTTGCTGTAATGCCCTCTCCGACAGGTATGTTTTGTAGTGTCTGGGCTAATTGATCGGTGCCTTCGCTTATGCGGCCCGCCCGGCGGTTTACCACGGTTAATTGGTCGTTATTACTTTCTAGTGTTGCAAAATTACAGCGAATAGCGATGTCGCCTGGAGCCATGCTTAAACCAATGCCCGCTGCTTCAACTGGACCGCGTGATAGCTTGGCTGCATCTATGGGGGTGAGCCCGAGTAGGATGCCCGTGCCCGTATGAGTGGAGACAGGAACTCCAGGTGCGAGCGGATCCACTAAACCGCACAGCCCTTCAGTAGTTAATTGGTCTAAGTGTGGGGTATGAGCTGCTTCGAGAGGTGTGGCACCATTTAGCTGCGAGCACGGACGGTCACCGAGGCCATCCAGAATAATGATTAATCCTTTATAGCGTTGATTCATACAAACACCTCTTCAGGGGTGCCGGAAAAGTCTTTCGATAGGGCATCAATAATGGCTCCCATGACGTCACTGAGAGCATCTTCTTTATTATCATTGGTGACGATATTGAAGCCAGCGCGTTCAGCTTCTGCTATTAGAAATGTTTGTAGTCGCCAGATGGCTTCAAAGTTATCCAGATAACGCTTAGCCCGGCGACTTGGTGCTTGCTTGCTGCGTCCTGTAAAACGTCGGCTCAAAGTATCTTTATCGGCTACGGAGAGCATGATGGGTACCACAATGGCATCGTCCTCTTTCGGAATGTTATCAAGAAAGGATGGGTGCATATGTACACCCTCAAGTATTAATGAAACCCGTTCTTTCAGAGCGCGTTGCAGCACGGCTTCACCTGCGACAGATAGGAGCTCCACTTGGGTGAGGTAGCCATCTGTGAGTAAGCCATCGCGGTCAGTGAGTGATTCAGTGGGTGCGGGTAGCGCCTTCCAGGCATCAAATGAAGAGGTGTGCAGTATGGGCAGTAGTCGATGAGGCAGCATCATACGCATCACTTCACGGAGCATGTCGGTCGACTGGGTGCGCACAATATCAAGTCGAGTGGCCAGTTCAGTTGCCATAGTGCTTTTGCCACAGCCGGGAGTGCCACCTATCAGGATCAAAAGAGGACGGTTGCCGTGGTGGTAATCGGTCCAGACCAAGTAGCGTTTTGCCGCCTCTGCACTGAGTTCTCTTCTGAGATAGCGGTGGGTTAGAAGTCCCAGCTCGCGAGAACTTATGCATTTTGTGTCAATGCTGACAAGATGGTCATAGATTTTAGCGACAATCTCAGTGGCGACTTCTTCGGTTAGGCCGCAGCACTCCAGGCTGCGTCTCAGTTCCCCTCTGGAGAAGGGGGTGCTTTGCATATTGGAGCGTTCAACAATTATGGTAGCAGGAGTGTGGGTCGGTGTTTGATAGCGCTGTACTGTTGCTGCTCCATGTGACTTTTTTAGCTGTTGCGCTACAAGTTCACGGAGATCACCGGTGGAAATCTCCGCTTTGTCGGTCAAGAGTTCCCGTATGGCAGATGCCGTACTAAAGGCATCTTCAAAGGAGAGTCCTGCTGCTTGCAGCGAACGGGTCAGAATGCCGCGTAAAAAAGGGGTACGCTTTCCTGCTGTTATCTCTAGGATGAGTGTTTTTGCCATAGTTATCTGGGTGTTCTGAATGTACCTGTTTACACTGTACGGCTAAGCCGGGCTAAAGTGAAGTCTCTATGAAGAGATTTGAACTTTCTTGCTACAATGCTAAAACTTTTGGGTAAGCACCTTCCAATAATGTGACGGAGTAAAAAATGCCGACTACCAATCCGCTTGCGGCCTTATTTAAACGCTCGCCTTTTAAGGCCATGCAGGAGCATATGCGCTGCTCGGTTGAGTGTGCGCGCATGGTGGCCCCTCTCTTTGAGGCACTGATTGCTGAAAATCAGGATGAAGTTGAGGCAATCAAGGTTAAGATCTTTGAAGCTGAAGATCAGGCAGACCGCATTAAGAATAAGCTACGGACTAATCTGCCCAGAAGTCTGTTTATGCCAGTGGATCGCCGCGACCTGCTAGAGGTGCTGCAGATGCAGGACTCCATTGCAGATACCGCTCAGGATATTGCGGGACTGCTGGTAGAACGCCCGATGCAGGTGCCAGAGCCCATGAAGGAGCCCTTGATGTTACTAACAACGCGTTGCATTGATGCGTGTGAGCAGTCGGCCAAAGTGATTGAAGAGCTGGATGAGCTTTTGGAGATGGGGTTTAGGGGGCGCGAAGCCACGCAGGTTGAGGCGATGGTGGATGAGTTGAGTCGGATTGAGGATGAAGCAGATGAATTGGAGCTGCAACTGACGAGAATACTGTTCCAACATGAAGATGAGATTAACCCGGTTTCGGTAATGATGTGGTACCGGCTGATTGAGTGGACGGGAGACCTGGCAGATTATTCAAAAAAAGTTGGCAATCGTCTGCGTTTGCTTATTGCCCGCTAACTTTAATATTGGGGAAGATTTGTGGAAATCCTAGCTGAACACGGGACGGTTTTAATTATATTGGCCATGGTTTTTGGTCTTTACATGACTTGGGGTATTGGTGCTAACGATGTAGCCAATGCCATGGGTACATCGGTTGGATCAGGCGCAATTACGGTTAAACAGGCCATTGTTATTGCCGCCATATTTGAATTTTCTGGCGCCTTTCTGGCGGGCGGCCATGTCACCAAGACCATACGCAAGGGGATCATTGACCCCGGCTCTATTATAGATACACCAGAGATACTGGTGTTTGGCATGCTGGCTGCATTGTTGGCTGCTGCTGTCTGGTTAATGATTGCGTCGCATAAAGGTTGGCCTGTCTCCACGACTCACTCCATTGTTGGTGCTGTTGTCGGATTTGCCGTTGCAGGCATCGGCGTAGATGCTGTTCATTGGGGTAAGATTGGGCAGATTGTCGCTAGCTGGGCCGTATCACCAATTCTGGGTGGAACCATCGCTTTCTTGTTGATGCTCAGTATCCGGCAGCTGATTTTAAATACAGACAATCCTTTTCAAAATGCCAAGAAATGGGGGCCGATTTATGTCTTTCTGGTTGGCTTTATCATCTCACTGGTGACAATCTTTAAAGGCTTGAAGCATCTCAATATAGATCTGTCAGTGGGTATGAGCTTTTTCTTGGCAGTGGTGATTGGACTGGGAGTTGCTGTTGCAGGTTGGGTGCTAATCAATAAGGTTAAGTTGGATCCCGCAGCGGATCGTGACTTTCACTTTGCCAGTGTTGAAAAAGTTTTTACGCCAATGATGATATTTACAGCCTGTGCAATGGCTTTTGCACATGGCTCTAATGATGTTGCCAACGGCATTGGCCCAATGGCTGCTGTTGTAAGCATTGTTCAGTCAGGTGGAATGGTGGCTCAAAAAGCGGCACTGCCTATTTGGATACTCGTATTGGGTGGTATAGGCATTGTGGTTGGCCTGGGTACAATGGGCTATAAGGTGATGCAGACCATTGGCACACAAATTACTGAGTTGACTCCAAGCCGCGGCTTCTGTGCCACATTGGCTGCAGCTGCAACCGTTGTTATGGCTTCACGCACAGGCCTTCCTGTATCAACAACGCACATAGCCGTTGGTGCGGTTATTGGTGTAGGGCTTGCGCGCGGTGTGGGTGCTATTGATCTAAGAGTGATTGGTGGGATTGTTGTCTCTTGGGTAGTAACGCTTCCTGTCGGTGCCTTTTTATCAATGCTTTTTTTCTTCATCCTAAAAGGGATTTTTGGTTAAAACAGTGTGCGCTCATAGTGCACATTTAAATAAATACGATTATTTATGCTTGGGGTTATATTTTATTAATAGCATTTTATGGTGACTGCCAGGCTGCTATAGTTTCCTATGAAACATCCAACTGATAAGGATGACTCTGATGGAAGAGAGAGAATACATAGAGCAGCGCCTTGATGATCAGATAGCGTGGTATGACCGGAAGAGCCAATGGAATCAACGATGGCATAAGCGTTTACGACTCGTTGAAATCATCTGTGCATGCAGCATTCCATTTATCCTCAGCTTTGCTTCTGATAGTGGTGTGATGACAGGGTTGGCGGGTCTGTTTGGTGTGATTGTAGCCGTAGTGTCCAGCGTTATTTCCCTGTACAAATTTGAGGAAAATTGGGTCACGTATCGCACCACCTGCGAAACTTTGCGTCATGAAAAATTTCTCCATGCAACCCAGTCAAAACCCTATAACGGCCCCAATGCCTTTGCTCTGCTGGTACAAAGAGTGGAGTCTATGATTTCCAAGGAAAATACGGAGTGGCAGCAGTATGTAGGGACGGAAGGCAAGGAGGGAGAAGCATCAGCATGAAAAACGGGATTTTTATCAGCTATCGTCGTGAGGACTCTGAGGGGTTTGCCAGGGGTCTGTTTCAGAGCTTAGTGGAGCATTTTGGCTCTGATCAGGTATTCATGGATGTGGAGGATATTGAGCTGGGTCTGGATTTTGTAGAGGCTATAGATAAGAGTCTCACCTCCTGTGGTGTACTACTGGTGTTGATTGGCAAAGAGTGGCTTAGCTGTGTTGATGAGGATGGTCAGCCGCGCCTCAATAATCCTGAAGATTTTGTCCGCATGGAGGTGGCTTCGGCACTGCGTCGGAATGTGCGTGTTATCCCGGTTCTGGTGCGTGGCGGTGCCATGCCGAAGTCGGAACAGCTGCCGGAAGAGCTGCGGCTTCTCACCCGGCGGCAGGCCCTTGAGCTTCAACATGACCGCTGGAATGCTGATATTGAAAGGCTGATCACTGCGCTGGAAAAAACCTTGGGGATTGTGCCAAAAGTTGCTCCAGAGTTCAGTGAAAAACCGGAAGTTCTGCATCCTGAGTCCTCTAAGCTAACACCAAAGGCAGCAGTTAAGTCTGGTGGATGGGGAATGCGCCTGCTTGGAGGGTTCGCAGCTATTGTTATCCTTGTTTATGGCGTGGTTATTTTATTGGACTCGGAGTCGGAGCCAGTAGATGTTGTATTTACAACTGCAGCTGAGCCTGAGCCCAGGCCGCTGCCAGAGCCTAGAAAAGATAATATGGGCGCTGAGAAGTTCAGCTCTGTGCCAACCCCAGAGCTTAGGCATGGTCCAGCGCCAGAGATGGTTGAGATGGTGCAGGAACTGCTAGCAGAAATGGGCTATCGCCCTGGCCCCATTGATGGGCAGCCGGGTGGTCAGACCAATCGGGCGATCCAGGCCTTCCAGCGAGATAGAGGTTTGGTGCCGGATGGGCAGGTAACTGAGAGACTGGTTGGCATATTGAATGAAGCTTTTATGCAGCAACAGCAGAGTCCTGCTGCAGGCCGCATGCCAGCGTTTTCTCCGATGGTTAATATGACAGGGACTTGGTATGACAATGAGGGCTATCAGTATTTTATCGTGCAAGAGGGGAATATGATCCGCTACCAGGCTACTATTCCCATATTGGGAACAGCAGTAGGCATGGGAGAGGGAAGCCTAAATGGCCGTACTCTGGAGTACCGTTATGTGGTGGCGGATGGCACTCAAGGTACAGGCCGGGGAACCATAGCTGAGGATGGTCTCCATATGAATTATATGGCCACTGAGCTGGGGACTGGCCTACAAGAGTCTGGAGTACTGCACAAAGATCATATGGGCCAGTAGGCTTTTATTTTTAGGCAGTTTGAGAGAAAGGTTTAGTGATCCTGCCGCCCATAGAGTGAGGCATAGAGACCATCATTGCCGATCAGCTCATCATGTCGACCCTCTTCCACGATGCGGCCGTCTTCAAATACCAGTACCCGATCAGCCTGTTTTACGGCGCTCAACCGATGCGCAATGATGATGGTGGTGCGACCATGCAGGAACTCTTGCAGTGCGCTGTGCAGGCGGCTCTCGGTAGAGGTATCCAGGGCTGATGTAGCCTCATCCAGGATTACAATCTTGGGGTCAGTCAATACCATTCGTGCGACGGCCAGACGCTGACGCTGGCCACCTGAAAGACGAATGCCAAAACGCCCAACCTGGGTTTCTAACCCCTTTTCCAGCTCATGTATGGTTTCACTGAGCTGGGCAATTTCAAGTGCGCGCCATAGCTCCTCTTCTGATACATCTCGCCCCAGTGTTAGATTTTGATGAATGGTGTCATTGAACAGGGCAGGGTGCTGAAGCACGGTGGCCACATTATCTCTGACTACATCCATACCAATCTCTGTGACTGGGATGCCATTAAAATAGAGCTCACCTGATTTGGCAGGATAAAGCCCAAGTAGCACCTGCACCAACGTAGTTTTTCCACCACCACTGGCACCAACAAGCGCGACCTTTTCACCGCTGCTGATCTTGAGTGAGACATTGTCCAGCACTTGCGGGCCATCACCGTAGGCAAAGCAGATCTCTTTCAGCTCTACAGAGGTGGTTGGGTTATCCGCAAAGGGGTTTTTCTGATGGGGGTGTTCAGGTTCCAGATCTACTCGGATCAGTTGGTTGATTCGCCCCAGTGCTGCACTGGCTCCGTTGTATGTGTATTGAATGGCCAGGATCTCCTGCACCGGCCCCATCATGAACCAGAGGTAGGCGAAGACCGCCATCATCTGGCCGATGGAGAGGTCGGAGTAGAGCACCATGAACATGCTGACGGCACGGAAGGTGTCAAAGCCAAACAAGAAGATAACAAAGGAGAGGCGCGCAGCGGCATCGCTCTTCCAGGTAAAGGCGGCAGAGTGGCGGCGAATTTCACCGGCTTGATCGATAATGCGGTGAATGTAGTGGCGCTCGCGGTTACTGGCGCGAATCTGCTGGATGGCATCCAATGTCTCGCCCAATGCTTCCTGGAAGGCCTGATAGGCGCTGTTTTCGCTACGCTTAAGTTTTTTGACTTTGCGCCCGAAAACAGTAGTGATATAGATGACTATCGGGTTGAGAATGAGGATAAAGAGCGCCAGCTGCCAGTTCATCCAGAGCAGGACAACGGCTGTGCCAACGATGCTGAGTACGGCGACCAGAAATTTGCTGGTTGCAACGCCGATGAACTGATCGACCGCATCCAGATCGGTAACCAGATGTGAGGCGACAGTGCTGCTGCCCATGGTTTCGTATTCTGCCATGGAGATGCGTTCCAGGCGCAGCAGCAGTGCGCGGCGCATGCGGTAGATGACATCTTTCGAAATAAGGGTGAACTGGCGCATCTGCCAGACACCAAGAATCAGGGCGATCAATCGCAATACGAGTGTCAGAACGAGAATGGCAGTGATATAGAGTGCTGCGCCATGCCAGCTCTCTGGAAAGAGCCAGTTCATGATCTCAATGGATTTTCCAGGCTCGTTGAGCAGAACCTCATCGACCAACAGAGGGATAAACAGGGGGATAGGTACGCTGACCACTGCGCCGAGGATGGCGATAATGTTGGCCATCATCAGCTCGCGCTTGTGGCTTTTGATCATGTCGATCAGCTCACGCCAGCTGAAATCTGTATTGCGTATCGTTGTGGACTCGACTGGAGAGGCTGTGCTGTCTGCTGGCATGATGATGGATGGCTGATTTAAGACGAAGGCGATTGTAGCTTAAAATGGGTCGTTTTGTTTGGGAAACGGCATGCAACTCCTGGTATGGGTTATGTGTTGTGCAGAAATAAGAGATACTAGTTGTCCTACTATTATGGGAAAGCAATCAGAAGGTTTATGAATCAAATGCTCAAATTATGTATGGCCATCATCCTGTTGTTGCCGGGTTTACTCTGGGCCGAGGCAAAACCAGATCTAACATTCACTGGCACCTTCAGCCAGGGAGGCCTGGTGCAGGGAAAAACACGTCCCGGGGCCATTGTGAAAGTGGATGGGAAGCCAGTGCGGGTCTCTGAATCAGGTGTATTTCTGGTGGGATTTGGGCGTGATGCCGCGGCTGAATCACTGGTTCAGGCCAGCTACCCAGATGGTCAAATAGCCAAACAGGTGCTTAAGGTGGCAAAGCGTGAGTACAAAATACAACGCATTGATGGGTTGCCCAAACGTAAGGTGACACCTCGATCAAAGGAAGACCTGGAGCGTATTCGCAAAGAGGCCGCACTATCACGCAAGGCCAGAGAGCTGGATGATCCCCGCACAGATTTTCTTGTGGATTTTATCTGGCCAGTGGAAGGACGTATCTCTGGTGTCTATGGCAGTCAGCGTATCCTGAATGGCAAACCCAGGCGTCCACACTTTGGCGTGGACATCGCCAGACCTACAGGCACACTGGTAAAGGCTCCTGCAGCCGGCGTGGTGACGATGGCTCATTCGGATATGTTCTTCTCGGGCGGCACCCTGATTCTGGATCACGGCCATGGCCTCTCATCATCATTTCTGCATCTGAGTCGTATTCTTGTTAAAAAGGGAGATGTGATTAAACAGGGTGATGTGATTGCTGAAGTGGGTGCAACTGGACGTGTAACGGGAGCTCATCTGGATTGGCGCATGAACCTCTTTAAGGCACGGGTTGACCCGCAGCTGCTGGTGCCTCCAATGCCGCCGCAGAAACAGGCGAAAAAAGAAGTAGAGATGTAAGAGTGGTTAATAGTTGTTTACTTGGTATTAGCAATTTGTTTAGTGCAATTTAGCCATGCTTTTTAGGCTTCTGGTTAGGAATGGTTGCCGTGGCCATGCGTTTGGCAAAGTAGTAGACACGTTTTAATTTTTCGATGGTATCCATCTCAATCGTATAGGCCTGAAGGCGATTTGGCTCTTCGGCAATGAGCCGCTTTGCTTCGTAAAGTGCAGCAGCATCAGATTGTCGGTTGATGCTGGCCTTCATGGAGATGACTTGTTGTGCCGCTTCATGATTGTTTTCTATCACTGCTTCAATGGCGAGATTTACAGACTTTGAAACGGCTTCATGGAGGTTGATCAGCACCTCTTGAGTTTTTTGGCTGATATCGACATCTTCGTCAAGCCGCTTATGGCCGAGTTCTACCAGGTCAGTCTCTATGATGTCACCGATATTTTCCAGGCTATTGGCTGCACCCATAAAGGCTGTGAATTCATGGGTTTGCGCATTGGTTAGTGGTTGCTTACTAATCTGTCCAAGATAGGTGATGATATGCCCGTGGGTAATATCGACAACATCATCCATTGCGGCAGTTTGGGCAAGAGAGTCACGATTGCCGGAGAGGATGGTCGGCATAATCTGTGACAGCATGGTCTTTACCTGCTCTCCCATTTGTCCAATTTCAAGACGGGTGCGATCCAACGCTAGAGAGGGGGTGCTGATGAACTCTTCGTTAAGAAATTTAGGGGTTACACTTAGGCTCTCTTCTATGGGTCTGTCGGGTATCAGCCACTCCACTAAACGTGCAAATTGAGTGGTGAAACCAATGAAAATAATGGTGTTGGCAATATTGAACAGCGTATGGGCATTGGCAATTTGGCGGGGTGTTTCTGCGGCCATTTTTGCAGCACCTGTTAACATCTCATAGCTGGGAGAGAACCAGGTAACAAGCTGTGCCAATTGATCGATAAATCCAAGCCATAACAGCACGCCAAAGATATTGAAAAGGATATGAACTACGGCGGCCCGGACAGCTTCTCGGGGTTTTCCAATGGAGGCCAGGATGGCGGTAATGCAGGTGCCAACGTTGGCGCCGAAGGCGAGTGCAATGCCTGTTGGTAGAGTGATAAACCCTTGGGTGGCCATGACAATAACAATGCCTGTCGTGGCAGCAGAAGATTGGATCAAACCCGTAAAGAGGGCTGCAATCAAAATACTGATAAGCGGGTTTTCCATATGCATTATCAGATCTAAAAAGGGCTGATAGTTGCGCAGGGGTGCCATGGCATCGCTCATCACTGTCATGCCAAAAAAAACGAGTCCCAGTCCCATCAAAATACTGCCGTAGAGTTTTATTTTTTCGTGTTTTATAAAAAACAACATGCCAAAGCCAATGGCTATCATCAGCATGGATGCGTGGGTTATTTTGAAGGCGATGATTTGAGCTGTAATGGTTGAGCCGATATTGGCTCCCATAATGACGCCAATGGATTGAGACATTGACATAAGGCCAGTGCTGATAAATCCAACAACCAGCACGGTAGTGATCGAAGATGACTGGACAACTGCGGTGATAAAAGCACCGGTGACAGCACCCGTAAAACGGTTGGCTGTAAGCTTGGCTAAAATGCCCTTCATCCCTCTGCCGGCAACAGCTTTGATGGATTCAGCCATCTGATCCATGCCAAACAGAAAGAGCGCTAGCCCTCCAAGCAATTGGATGCCCATTGAACTCCAGGACATATAGCTAGCCTTTGTCGCCTGGTATTTTAATAATGGTAACGGGGGAGGGGCAGAGTCGTACTACCTGCTCTGCTTTTGAGCCGAGTAATAGATGAGCCAGCCCTGTGCGTCCTTTGCTGCCCATTACCACCATTTGCGGGTTACATTGCTCTGCTATCTCTAAGATACGGCTTACAGGCAAGCCAGTAATCAGTTTGATTTCAGCGTGTAAAAGGTTGTCTAACTCTGGGTTTGCCTCAGTCGTTTTTTTAATAAACTCGGCCATCATATCGGCCGCGATGTCTGGGATCCTACGAGGATACTTGGGATCTTTCTGAGAGTAATAGCCCGGTGATTCAGCGGGGTCGTGTATTACGTGGAGTACTGTAAGGGGCGCCGTCAAGCGATTTGCCAGCTCAGCGGCAAACCGCAGGGCTGCTTCCGAGTGCGGTGAAAAATCCACCGGCACCAGAATGGTGGAGCTTGGTGTCTTCTTAGTCATTGTTTATCCCTACGATCATCTTAAAAAGTATAGCGCCTCCTGGTGAGCTTGCCTTTTCGAGGGATTTGAAGGGGTTTTTATTATCGGGGTGCCCAAAAGCGCTTGAGGTAGAACAGGTCATCATAATTAATCATTTCAATTTTCATGACTTCTGGATATCGGTGCTGACCTGTTTCATAAATGACGAAGTAGTAGCGTAGGTGCTTAAATTTATTTATGACATCTTGATAGTAGTAGATCGCATTGATCTTTGCTTTTGGATTGTTAAATATATAGAGGCGGGCAATTTTTTCACTGGAATAGTTGGTGTGTGCTCCAGAATCATCATCGCTGCCATCTGTTGCCAGTGCTCTTGCTTCAGCTTCATCACCCTTGAGGATCATCTCCATAAACTTGCGGATGAGGATGATGTCGCGCTGTTTAGCGGCCCTAGGTATACGGGTTACGATACGCTGATCTTTTTGGCTGGCTGCATGAGTCTCTGCAGCGACAAAAAATAGCGCTAAGATGACGGTTGATAGAGCTGTTATTGTTTTCATAGCTATTCCTTTGTTTGCCAGCATATTGTGCGAGTTTTAAGAGCTGATTATTAAGGTGCATTTTGTAGAAATAAAAACGCTACCGCCCAATGAGTCCTTGAGGCCTGGATTTTTTGGGCTCTTTGATTCCGTTTTTTCTTGAGCGGGCTGAATGAAAATATTTAAACTTCTGCAAGCTCTCTATTCCATGACAATTACGGCAGATATTCTTTGAGCTTTTAAAGCGTAAAAAGCTGTTTCTGTTAGTACCTTCTGTGCGCTTGCCTGGGCCTGCTTTATCCTTATTAGGCTCCCAGATATGTGGCTCATGACAGGTTGAGCAGGTAATGATGCCAGCCTGTAATTTATTGCCATCTTTGTCAAAAAGCGGAGCGTACCTTTTGCCGCCAATCTTGCGTGCTTCAGAAGCTATGACCTCTCTGGGATGAATGAAATTAGTCACAATTTTGTTCTTGCCGACTTCATCTTCAGCATGACAGGCCAAGCACAGGCGTTCCTGTTTGAGCTCGCTGCCTGTGCCAGAATTGCGTCCCCAGAGTTGATAGCCATCTTTTTGTGCACCGTGAGGTAGATGACAGGCACTGCACATGCCACTTTGGGCAACGGTTTGTTTGAGCCTGTTTCTACTCCCAGGCGCAGCGATGGACATGTCATGGTCGGTGCCTTGGACGAAGGCTTTCCGAGTATGGCATGTGGTGCAGAGCTGTGAATTGGGCAGATTGGATTTTCTTAGGAAGCTATTGCTGCCATCACCTTCTTGATCCTTTTCGCCTGACCCTGGGCCTGCTTTTTCAGGATCCCAGACGTGGGCGTTATGACAGGTTGGGCAGCTGATATCACCGTTTGGTGTACGGAAGCCATCTCGTGCAAAGAGTGGGAATTCGGTTTTAACCTTGGCTTCACTATCATAGATATAGCCGGGTTTGATTTTTGTCTCAGTATCAGAAGTGTAGAAGGATGTGGTTTCACCCTGCATTGATGCCTTTGCTTCATCCACGCGTTTATTCATAGGGTGGTTGGGGCCGCGTAGAATCTTTTTTGAAGCGGATTTTCTGCGCCAATGGCAGCCACTGCAACGTGCTTCATTGCGGTTTTCGCCCAGCCCGACACTGCGACTCCACAGACCATTACCCCAGGCATTATGTACGACGTGGCAGGCGCTACAGACACCGCCTTCAGCAACTGTTTGTTGCTCCATGTTGCGCTCGTTGGGTGCGGTAATGCTTAGGTCGTGATCTGTGCCTGCAACGTAGCTGTTCTGTTTGTGGCAGGAGGAACAGAGTTTGGCGGAATCATCATTGGGTAGACGCAGAAAACTGTTCATGCGGTCACCTTCCACCTTCATGTTGCCTGGCGCTTTTGTGGTTGAGGGATCCCACTGATGAACATTGTGGCAAGTAGCGCAGGAGACAAAACCTTCAGGGCTTTTCTTTCCGCCTTTGGCAAAGAGTGGCAGGATCTCCTTCATGGCCGGATCCATATTATCAACGTGCAGTTGCAGGGGGTGGCTCTCTTTGCCAGTGGTTTTGTCTTCGGCTAACCCGCCTTTTTTGTGACAGCTGTTACAGGTGCGCTGAATGATTTCGACTCCAGCGCCAGTGTCTCTGGCCCATAATTTATCTCTGTTGGCATTATGAGGGACATGACAGGCACCGCAGACCCCCGTCTCTTTGAGGCTTTGATCCTTGAAGTTTGTCTCATCGGGCGCTGCCAGTCGGAGGTCATGCTTGGTATCGGCAATGGCGGCCTGGGCTTTGTGGCAGCTCTGGCAAAGCGCCCCAGTGGTGACTGACTTACGCAAAAAGCTATTGTTTCCGGTGCCGGGTACCTCACGGTTGCCTGGATTCATGGAATCAGGAGCCCACCGATGAACATCATGACAGGTGGGGCATCTTACTTTGCCTTTAGCCGATTTTTTGTTGTCAGCTGTGAATAGTGGGAGTGATGGCGGAGGATCTTCAAGGGTGCCGCCTACTGGATGTGTCTTATTTCCGGTCAGTGCCTCTTTAGCGATGCCCTCTTCGTTGTGGCAGTTGGTGCACATCTCATCAATAGAGCCTTTGATGGGATCTCTGGCCCACATTCTTGGCCCCTGCCCTTTGTGCATAAAATGGCAGGCGTTGCATGCCCCTTTATCAATGGTTTTTATGCCGGCAGAATTTTGATCTTCAGGAAAGTTCTCGCTGATATCATGCCGTGTGTAATAGATAGATTCCTTTGAGGTGTGGCAGGTTAGGCAGAGTGGATCGCCACCTGCAAACTGCACCAGCAGATGGTTATCATCGGTGCCGTTGTGAGGGGAGTGGCAGGTGCGACAGTTGATATACTTGCCTTGGCCCAGATAAGGGGTTTCACCGTTGTCCCACTTTGCAGGCAGGTCGGCCTCTTCGGGTAGCTCTACGTCTACTGGATGGGTGTAGCGCCGTAGCGCTTCGTCGCTTGTCAGGTCAGGTGAGACGCCATGACACGCTTCGCATAACATGGATTGTGAAAGGGATGCCTCACTGTTGGGTATGATCAGGAAATCATCATTAGTGCTGCCGTGCGGTGCGTGGCAGGATTCGCAGATAACGCTGCTGTTTTTGCCTGTTTTCCCACCTGATTGAATGACCTCTTCCGGGAACTCTTTGAACTCGACATTGATAGGGTGGTTGCCTTTTTTGGGGCCGGTATCTTTATTTTTATGGCACCGCTGGCACATGGATGAGCCAATATTGGGTTCGCGCAGGAATATGGCAGATTCCATAGTGATACGGGTATCAACACCATGCGCTGAATGGCAGGTAACACACTGCATTTTGCCGTCAAGATCCAGTGGGTATTCTTCGGGGATAGTGACGTTTTCAGAGGGTACAACACCTGCTTTGTGCTTGTTGGTCTCCCATACGCGGAAACGGGAATCGGAGATGGAGCCATCATGACAGCTGTAGCACATCATCTCTTTTGAGACAGCGCGCTCCTCAGGAATCTCCAACAGGTAGCTCTGCCCTTTATCTTCAAGGAAATCCTCCATCCAGCGGAAGTGGCACATGGAGCACTCTTTGGATGAGTTTTGCCCACCTTGAGGTGCAGACCAGGAGGCAGCAGGCCATAAAAGCAGTGTCAGCAGTGGTAGAAGACAGATCAATTTCAGCTGTTTCATGATTTCACGCGGTAGACGCTGATGCGATTGGCGAACATCTCCACCACATAGAACAGGCCGTTGCTGTCAAAGTAGAGCCGGGTGGGGGTGGTAAAGCGTTTGACCTTGCCTTGCTCATCGCTAAGCACGGCCTGGA